>ENA-OQCJ01000026-OQCJ01000026.1-human-gut-metagenome-genome-assembly--contig:-NODE-26-length-17056-cov-1.143423_pt1 | contig 17056 bp, 19 predicted proteins | sample MGYA00242501_ERZ504584 | MGnify/ENA primary metagenome ERZ504584 (study PRJEB26092, sample SAMD00036341) | human gut metagenome | host: Homo sapiens | study: EMG produced TPA metagenomics assembly of...
GATCCACGGCGAAACCTAGGACGGCCAAGCAATGCGAAGCCGTTTTCGAAAGAACAGGTCCGCTACGCGTCGTACGGCCGCGCAGAAATGCAGTACTGTGCATCGCGGATTCACCGAAAATAAGCGCGTGAAATCTTAAAACTTCCATAAGAAGAAAGGTTTTTGCCCGCGGCGGCTTGACAAAATAAAAAAACGCGATTATGATAAATGCAGTTTCTATTCCAACAGAAAAAGAAAAGGTTAATGAGGAAGAGGAGTACATGGCAGGCCCCAAAAGAGAGGATGGTTCACCGGCTGAAAGGCTGTCCGGGAAGGTGGTCATGGAAGGTAGCTTCTGAACCGGAGAGCTGAAAAGCACAGAAGATGTGATGATTAGGTTCTCACGCATGAGTCACGTTACAGACTCCGAAACGAGATACAAATTAAGGTGGTACCGCGGAATTTTCGCCCTTTGCATGCATGTTATGTGTATGTGAAGGGCGTTTTTGATTTAAGACAAGCCTCTGCGGGAATAAATACCACAATACACCAAACATAAAAGGAGGATCTCATGAGCAAAGAACTCGCAAAGACCTACGATCCGAAGGGACTCGAGGACAGACTGTATCAGAAATGGCTGGATAAAGGATATTTCCACGCCACTGTAAACCCGAACAAAAAACCGTTTACCATTATGATGCCGCCTCCGAACGTAACCGGACAGCTTCACATGGGCCATGCACTCGACAACACCATGCAGGATATTCTCTGCCGTTTCAAACGGATGGAGGGATATGAAGTCCTCTGGCAGCCGGGAACCGACCATGCGGCGATTGCAACCGAGGTAAAAGTTACCAATATGCTCAAAGAGCAGGGCATCGACAAAGATGAAATCGGACGCGAAAAATTCCTGGAGCACTGCTGGGAGTGGAAGAAAGAGTACGGCGGACGCATCAACAGCCAGTTAAGAAAGATCGGCTCCTCCGCAGACTGGGAGAGAGAACGCTTCACCATGGACGAGGGATGCTCCAAAGCCGTAGAAGAAGTATTCTGCCGTCTGTATGAAAAAGGATGGATCTACAAAGGAAGCCGCATCATCAACTGGTGCCCGGTATGCCAGACTTCCATCTCCGATGCAGAGGTTGAATATCAGGAGCAGGCAGGCCACTTCTGGCACATCAACTACCCGGTAGTTGGAGAAGAAGGCCGCTTCGTAGAAATCGCAACGACCCGTCCGGAGACTCTGCTCGGCGATACTGCCGTAGCTGTCAATCCGGAGGATGAAAGATACACCGATATTGTAGGAAAAATGCTGAAACTGCCGCTGACCGACCGTGAAATCCCGGTTATCGCAGATGCTTACGTAGACAAAGAGTTCGGAACCGGATGCGTTAAAATTACACCGGCACACGACCCGAACGATTTTGAGGTAGGAAAACGCCACAACCTCGAAGAGATCAACATCTTAAACGATGACGGAACCATGAACAACAAGTGCGGCAAATACGCCGGCATGGACCGCTACGAGGCAAGAAAAGCCATGGTAGAGGATCTCGAAAAGCTTGGTCTTCTGGTAAAGGTTCAGGATCACGTTCATAACGTAGGAACTCACGACAGATGTAAGACAACCGTAGAGCCGATGATCAAACCGCAGTGGTTTGTAAAAAATGGCAGATATGGCAAAAGCTGCCAGCGAAGCAGAGAAGAACGGCGAAGTAAACTTCATCCCGGACCGCTTCAGCAAAATTTATCAGAACTTGGCTGAATAACATCCATGACTGGTGTATTTCCCGTCAGCTCTGGTGGGGCCACCGCATCCCGGCTTACACCTGTGATGACTGCGGCGAGATCACCGTTGTAAGAGGCGGAATGCCGGAAAAATGCCCGAAATGCGGCAGCACCCATCTCACCCAGGACCCGGATACCCTGGACACCTGGTTCAGTTCTGCTCTGTGGCCGTTCTCCACGTTAGGATGGCCGGAGAAAACACCGGAATTTGATTACTTCTATCCGACCGACGTACTCGTAACCGGATACGACATCATCTTCTTCTGGGTTATCCGTATGGTATTCTCCGCACTGGAGCAGACCAAACAGGTTCCGTTCCACCACGTACTGATCCACGGACTCGTTCGTGATTCCCAGGGACGCAAGATGAGTAAATCCCTCGGAAACGGTATCGATCCGCTCGAAGTCATTGACAAATACGGTGCAGATGCTCTCCGTCTGACTTTGATGACCGGTAATGCACCTGGAAACGATATGCGTTTCTACTGGGAGCGTGTAGAAGCCAGCCGTAACTTCGCAAACAAAGTATGGAACGCTTCCCGTTTCATCATGATGAACCTGGAAAAAGCAGAAGTTCCGTCTGAAATGCCAAAAGACAAACTGACACTGGCAGATAAATGGATTCTTTCTAAGGTAAACACGCTGGCAACGGAAGTAACGGACAACATGGACCGCTACGAGCTCGGTATCGCCGTACAGAAGGTTTACGACTTTATCTGGGAGGAGTTCTGCGACTGGTACATCGAGATGGTAAAACCGCGTCTGTACAGCGAGACCGACGAGACGAAGGGCGCTGCACTGTGGACCTTAAAAACCGTTCTTGGCAATGCATTAAAGCTGTTGCATCCGTTTATGCCGTTCATCACAGAGGAAATCTACTGCACACTGAATCCGGACGAGGATTCCATCATGATCGCCGCATGGCCGAAAGAGACCGAAGACTTTGCATACGCAGAGGATGAGGCAGCCGTTGAGATGATGAAAGAGGCGGTAAGAAGCATCCGTGGTGTCCGCACCAGTATGAACGTACCGCCGTCAAAGAAAGCAAGCGTATTCGTTGTAACGGAAGATGCTGCTGTACAGGAACCTCAAAAACGGTGCTGTATTCTTCGGAACTCTGGCAGGAGCAAGCGAAGTTCACGTACAGGCAGACAAAGCCGGCATCGCAGACGATGCGGTATCCGCAGTGATCCCGCAGGCAACGATCTACATTCCGTTTGCCGAGCTGGTTGACCTGGAAAAAGAGATCGCCCGCCTTACGAAAGAGGAAGAGCGTCTGACAAAAGAGATCGCACGTTCCAACGGCATGCTTGGCAACCCGAACTTTATCAACAAAGCTCCGGAAGCAAAAGTCAGGCAGAGAAAGAAAAACTGGCGAACTATCAGCAGATGATGGAGCAGGTTCAGACAAGATTGGAGCAGCTGAAAAAATAAATGAATAAAGAAAGAAAACTGCATGGAAACAAGGAAACCGTAGTGAAAGTCTGCAACTGGCTCTCTTTGCCGCTGCAGGCCCTGGGATGCTGTATTCTGTATCTGGTGATTGAAGCATTTTCCCGCCATTCGCTGGCATCTGCATGGAGCTACATGGTGGAAAGCCATGGGTCTTTTTGTACAATGCATTTTTGATCTTCACTACTTTTATGGTAGTTTATCTGTTCCGCAGACGTGTGCTGGTACGGCTGGTGATGAGCTGTTTCTGGCTGCTGCTCGGCATCATTAACGGTGTGATTCTGGCAAATCGCGTCACGCCGTTTACCGGGCCGGACTTGCGGAATTTAAGCGACGGCGCAAAGGTCGTGACGAAGTATCTGTCGAAAGGTACCATGATCCTCGTCGTAGCAGCCCTTGTGGCATTATTGGCATTTTTTGTATGGGTCTGGATCAAAGGACCGAAATTTCAGGGGAAAATCCGCTGGTATCTGAATGTGCCGTTGATTGCTCTGGTAATTGTACTCTTTACGGGAGCAACGAATCTGGCGCTTGCAAAGCGTGTGCTTTCCAGCTATTTCGTCAACATCGCATTTGCCTACCAGGATTACGGCTATCCGTACTGTCTGGCAGTCACCCTGTTTGATACGGGAATTTCAGAGCCGAACGGCTATTCCGAACAGCTCGTGAAACAGATTGAGACGAGTGAAGGCGAACAAAAAGAGGATGATACGGTAAAACCGAATATTATCTTTTTGCAGCTGGAGTCCTTTTTCGATCCGGAGCTGGTTAATTTCCTCAACATTTCCGAGGATCCGATCCCGTATTACCGGCAGCTGATGAAGGATTATTCTTCTGGTTATCTCCGCGTGCCGGTGGTGGGAGCCGGAACAGCAAACACAGAGTTTGAAACTATTTCCGGCATGAGCCTCCGGTATTTCGGAGCGGGTGAGTATCCGTACAAATCGGTGCTTTCAGAGGAGACGTGTGAGAGTGCGCCGTATGTTTTAAAGAATCTTGGCTATGCGACCCATGCGATCCACAACAATGAAGCAAACTTCTATTCCAGAAGAAGTGTGTTCTCACGTCTTGGTTTTGATACCTTTACCTCGGAGGAATATATGCCGGATATCTCGGATGTGACGGCAACCGGATGGGTAAAAGACCATATTCTGACAAAAGAGATCATAAAAAACGCTCGATGCGACAGACGAACCGGATTATATCTATACGATTTCGGTACAGGGCCACGGTGATTATCCGACAGAGCCGGTGCTTGACGATCCGGAGATTACAGTGACAGGCGCGGAAGACCGGGAAAAAAATAATTATTCCTGGGAATATTATGTAAATCAGATTCATGAGATGGACATATTTGTCAAAGAGCTGACGACAAAGCTTGCGGATTATCCGGAGCCGGTGGTACTTGTGATGTACGGGGACCATCTGCCAACGATGGGACTGAAAGTAGAAGATCTGGAGAACCGCTATCTGTATCAGACCGAATACGTATCTGGGATAATATGGGACTGAAAAGAAAACAGGAAAACATTGCTTCCTACCAGATTGCAGCAGAGGTTATGAACCGTGTGGGAATTCATGACGGAACCATTTTCCGGTATCATCAGACGAGACGGAATACGAAGAATTATCAGGTGGATCTCGAGGTGCTGCAGTATGATATGCTGTATGGAAAACGGTACGTTTACGGAGAAGACGGAGAGACACCGTATGAGCGTGTGAAGCTGCAGATGGGTGCTCTGCCGGTAACACTGGAACGAATTGAAAAATCCGGAGAAGATACCTGGTATTTTTACGGAGAAAACTTTACGGCATCGAGCCGTGTGGAAGTCAACGAGGAGATACAGGATACCGTTTATGTCAGCCCGTCGATTCTGATGGTGCATAGTCTGACCCTGGAAGACGGTGATCAGATTACAATCGCGCAGCAGAGCAACAGCTCGACGAAGAAGGTGCTGACAAGGACAGAGCCGATGATGTATGAAGAGCCAAAAACGGTATCTACACCGACGCCGACGCCGAACCCGGACAGCACGAAAACGGACGTGACACAGGAAAATGCCAATACGAGCACTGCGCCGCAGGATGAACTGACGGCAGCGCCGTCCGGTGCGCCGGAGGGCGAAGGCGACAAGATTGAGCCGTCAAAAACAGAAAACAGCGATAAACCGGCCGAAGACGGCGGTCTGCAGAAATTAAAAAAGAGTGTCCGAAAGATCATACAGTGGGGCGGATTTTGACGTCCCACTGTATCTTTTTACGGGGAAAGTCGAAAAGTCGGGACAAAATTTTGAAAATTGCTATGGACATATCCGGTCACTCGATTATAATGATACTAGTACATCGTTTTCGAAATAACTATACCACTCACTTGTCTGCAAATCCGATTGCACAGGCATAAAAGCCTCGGCGTAGCCGCTACGCCTACATTTTTATACCTGCACACTCGAATCTGCATCCTGCGTGATTTGGTATAGTTATTTACGAAACGATGTACTAGGGTTTGAAAGCAGCCCTAAAATACTGAAGAATGGTGAAATAAAGTGAATTATACAGAGGCAGTTGATTATATCGAAACAATACCGAAATTTACGGTGAAGCATCCGCCGGAACATACGAGGGAGCTTCTTTCGCGCCTTGGGAATCCGCAGGAAGGGATCAAAATTATCCATGTGGCGGGCACGAACGGAAAGGGAAGCGTCTGCGCGTACTTGAATGCGATGCTGCTTGCAGGCGGCAAAAAGACAGGACTTTTTACCTCCCCGCACCTTGTACGCATCAACGAGCGGTTCCAGATCAACGGGGAAGATGTGTCGGATGAGCAGTTTCTCGACGCATTTCTCAAAGTGGAAAAAAGCAGCCAAAGAATACGAGGCGGAGGGCGAAGGCCATCCGAGCTATTTTGAGACGCTGTTCCTGATGGGAATGCTGATTTTCAAAGAAGCCGGCGTGGAATACCTGGTCATGGAGACCGGCCTTGGCGGACGGCTGGATGCGACAAATGTGGTCGAAAAGCCGCTGGCATGCATCATCACGTCCATCAGCCGCGACCACACTGAGTATCTTGGCGACACCCTCGAGGCGATTGCGGGAGAGAAAGCCGGCATTATCAAAGCCGGTGTCCCGGTGATCTACGACGCCAGCCAGCCAGGTCCGGCTTCTGTCATTGCCGCAAAGGCGAAAGAGATGGGAAGCCCGGCATGGCCGATGGAGCCGTCGTTCTATGAGATGAAAACACAGAGCCGCGAGGGCATCACCTTTACCTTTGCATACCCGGGCGGCGAAAAAGCAGAGCTTGCGATTCCGTACGTGGCAAAATACCAGATGATGAATGCAAGCCTTGCGTTCTACACGATGCATATTCTGCAGGACGTGCACGACATTCCTAAGAACGTGCTTGCGGAAGGCCTTTCGAAGATCAAATGGCCGTGCCGTATGGAAATGGCTGCGCCGGGCGTCATCATCGACGGCGCGCACAACGAGGACGGCATTGCACAGTTTGTCAGCACGGCAGGCTATTTTGCGAAAGAAAACGAGATCACGATTCTGTTCACGGCAGTTGCAGACAAGCACTATCATGAGATGATCGGTGAAATCTGCGAGGGCATCCATCCGTCCCATGTTGTTGCAACGCAGATCGACGGAAGCCGCGTCGTACCGGCGGAAGTGCTTGCAGAGGACTTCAGAAAAGCAGGATGCACGGATGTCTGCGCGGAACCGGAGATCGGGGCAGCGTATGAGAAGGCACTGGGCAAAAAGGGCAGCGGCATGCTGTTCTGCGTGGGTTCTCTGTATCTGGCGGGCGAACTGAAAGCATATCTTGCAAAGCGGAATGGTTAGCGAATACAGGAAGGAATTTTTTGTTTATGTTAAATTACGAAGAAGAACTGAAGAAGTTTAAACCATGTCTCGATGTGGACGAGGTGGAGGATGCGATTTACAGCCGTGATCTGACGGATGTGATCGACATTTTGAAAGAAATGATGAAAAACGACAAGCCGGAACAGGAAAACGAGACAGAAAGCGGAAAAGGAAGAGTAAGGTGCCGGAATGAACTGTATGAATTGTAAATCGGTTGTGGACGTCGGAATGGAGATCTGTCCTAACTGTGGTTTTAACCTGAGAGTACAGAGAAAATGTTTTTCTCTTTCGAATATGTACTACAATCTGGGCCTCGACAAGGCAGAGATCCGGGATCTTTCCGGAGCGATCGATATGCTGCGGCGGAGTCTGAAGTTTAACAAATACAATATCCATGCGCGGAACTTGTTAGGCCTTGTCTATTTTGAGACGGGTGAAGCGGTTGCGGCGTTAAGTGAGTGGATCATCAGCAAGAATATTATGCCGGAGAATAATGTGGCGACGGAGTATATTGCGACGCTGCAGGCGGAGCAGGCGAAGCTGGATATGATCAATCAGACGATCAAGAAATACAACAGTGCGCTGAAATGCTGCCGCGAGAACAATGAGGATGTGGCTGCGATCCAGCTGCGCAAGATTCTGAACCAGAATCCGAAGCTGATCAAGGGATATCATCTGCTGGCGCTGATTTATATTCACAAGGGTGAGTATGAGAAAGCGCGGAAGATTCTGAAAAAGGCGGCGAAAATTGACAAGACGAACTCGACGACGCTTCGTTTCCTGAAGGAGGTTGATTTCCAGACGGGTACGCAGACGTCGCTGGAGCCGCGGCGGTTCGGCCGCAGGGAGCGTACGGAGGAGCAGCGCGAGGACGAGCGTGAGCGTGTGGTAAGCGGGGATACGGTGATTATTCCGCCGACGTTCCGCGAGACGTCTACAGCGGCAACGATGCTGAATATCGGTATTGGGCTGGTGCTTGGCGCACTGGTTGTGTGGTTCCTGATCGGGCCTGCGAATACGCAGCGAATTAACCGGCAGGCGGACGAGAAGGTTGTGGAATACAGCGGCAAGATGGCGAGCCAGGAGGCCCAGCTGAACCAGCTCCAGAGCCAGGTGGATTCTCTGAACGAAACGACGGCTTCTGCGCAGCAGCAGATCCAGACGGCACAGGATACGGCGGCTTCCTACGAGAACCTTTTAAAGGCTGTGGAAGCGCAGCAGCAGGGCAACACGAGCAACGCAACAAACGCACTGACCGAGGTCAACCCGGAGGTGCTTTCTGTGGACGCAAAGGCTGTGTATGACACTATTTACAAGAGCATGCAGTCGTCTATGTTCCAGGAGCTTTCGCAGTCGGGTGTGAATGCATTTGACGATGCGAATTACACTGAGGCGATTGATAAGCTTTCGAAGGCTAAGAATATCAACGACAGTGACTATACGGTGCTTAACTATCTGGCGCATGCGTATCGGCTGAGTGGGGATACCGATAATGCGATTTCGTGTTCCAGGAGATCATCGATAAGTCCGGACCCAGAAGGCTACTAAGGCCGAGCAGCAGATTGAGGCGCTGGGGGGGACTGTGAAGACGGAGGAATAGTGAGGACGGACGCCCACGGGGCAGAATGCCGCAGGAGATGCTTCTACATGCTCTACAATCTGCACCAAGTTCGTCACCAATGACTACGACCTTATCCTTGGAAATGCTACAGCAGCTCTTCAGGCCGCTTCAGCAGCTACAGACTCTATTCCGATTCTCGGAACATCTATCACAGACTACGCTACAGCTCTTGATATGTCAGACTGGTCAGGCACTACAGGAAAGAATATTTCAGGTACTACAGACCTCGCTCCACTCGATGAGCAGGCCAAATGCATCAAGGAGCTCTTCCCGGATGCAAAGAACATCGGTATCATCTACTGCTCATCTGAGCCAAACAGTATCTACCAGTCAACAACCATTACCAAATACCTTGAGGATGAGGGATACACTGTAAAGGAGTACACCTTCTCTGATTCAAATGATGTCGCTGCAGTAACACAGAGCGCATGTGATGCATCTGATGCAATCTACATCCCGACTGACAACACTGCTGCTTCATGTACAGAGGCTATCAACAATGTAGCTTCACAGGCTAAGAAACCTATCTTCGCTGGCGAGGAAGGAATCGCTAAGGGCTGTGGTGTGGCAACACTTTCTATCAGCTACTATGACCTTGGATACACAACAGGTGAGATGGCTTACGATATCCTTGTAAATGGTACAGACATCAAAACTATGGAGGTTAAGAGCGCTCCTAAGTTCACTAAGGAGTACCTTCCGGACCGCGCCAAGGAGCTTGGAATCACAGTTCCTGACGGATATGAGGAAATCTCAGCTGAATAAACAGCTGCACTATGGAGGTATTTAATAAAATGATTCTAATGAATTATTTTGCAACCTTAAATCCGGTTGCATTCACCAATGCCCTTCCGGGCAATATAGCCCAGGGTCTGATATGGGGTATCATGGCACTCGGTGTTTATATCACTTTCAGACTGCTGGACTTCGCCGATCTGACGGTTGATGGCTCATTTGCAACAGGTGGTGCCGTAACCGTTATGATGACGATTAACGGCTACAATATCTGGGTTTCACTGCTTTGCGCATGTATTGCCGGTCTGCTCGCAGGACTCTGCACAGGTCTCTTACATACAAAGCTCGGCATTCCTCCGATTCTGGCAGGAATCCTTACACAGATAGCGCTCTACTCTATCAACTTAAATATCATGCAGCGCCACGCCAACCAGGCACTTAGCGCAGACAAATATAATCTGGTGCTTTCATCACGTAATCTGACACATGCGATAATTGTCGGTGTGATTTTCTCGGTTGTAATTATCGCGGTGCTTTACTGGTATTTCGGAACAGAGCAGGGCTCTGCTATCCGTGCCACCGGCTGCAACCCTGCAATGAGCAAGGCTCAGGGTATCAACATTGACAACATGAAGCTCATCGGTCTTGCGCTTTCAAATGCAATTGTAGCGCTCTCAGGCGGTCTGCTTTCACAATACTCAGGCTTTTCCGATGTAAACATGGGCCGTGGCGGAATCGTAATCGGTCTTGCCGCAGTTATCATCGGTGAGGTGCTCGGCGATGCAATCCTCGGAAAGCACATGAATTTCATGGGAAAGCTTATCTTTGTCATATTTGGTGGAATCGTTTACTACATTGTAATCGGAATCGTTCTGTGGCTGCAGATGCCAAGTGATGACTTAAAGCTCTTCACTGCAATCATCGTGGCTATTTTCCTTGCGGTGCCTTACCTGAAGGGTAAGAGCAAGGCCTCCTTCAAAAAGGCCGGCAAACGCTCTGCCGCAGCACTTAATGCAAAGGAGGGCAAATAAATGCTAGAGATTAGAAACGTACATAAAACCTTCAATCCGGGCACAATCAATGAAAAGCATGCCCTAAATGGTGTAAACCTAAAGCTTGATGAGGGTGATTTCGTCACTGTTATAGGTGGAAACGGTGCCGGAAAATCAACCATGCTCAATGCCGTTGCAGGCACATGGCCTGTGGACGATGGTTCCATTCTCATCGATGGAGTGGATGTTACAGGACTCCCTGAGTTCAAGCGTGCATCATTTCTGGGACGTGTGTTCCAGGATCCAATGACAGGAACTACCGCAACCATGCAGATTGATGAAAACCTCGCACTTGCAGCGCGCCGCGGAAAGCGCCGTGGTCTTGGCTGGGGTATCACAAAGGCAGAAAAGGAGCATTTCCACGAGCTTTTAAAGGAGCTTGACCTGGGACTCGAGGATCGAATGACCTCAAAGGTTGGTCTGCTCTCCGGTGGACAGCGTCAGGCTGTTACACTGCTCATGGCTTCACTCCAGAAGCCGAAGGTGCTGCTTTTAGATGAGCACACCGCTGCTCTCGACCCTAAGACAGCCGCAAAGGTGCTCGCTCTCACAGACAAAATCATCAAGGAGAACAGCCTGACAGCCATGATGGTCACACACAACATGCGTGATGCCATCGCTCACGGCAACAGACTCATCATGATGAATAACGGACAGGTTGTCCTTAATATCTCAGGCGAGGAAAAGAAAAACCTCACTGTGGAGGATCTGCTCATGAAGTTTGAGGAGGCTTCCGGCGAGGAATTTGCTTCTGATAAGGCTTTGCTTGGATAGACATATCTATATAATAACAAAAATTTGTCAGCTCAACACGAGCTGCAATTTTTTGTTATATACTTTTTATATGAGTTCTCCCACCGGCTTAATCATATCAGCCTTGATAAAGCCCTTTATAATCAGATACTGCTCTATCGTCTTCACACAGTTTTCCACACCGACACGGTCACTGTTTAGTGTCAGGTCGTAGTTCACCGGATTGGTCCAGTAGTTTCCATGTGTATAGTACTTGTAATAGTCTGCCCTGAACTTATCTGTTCTCTCAATCGTGGCATTTGCCACCTCCGGTGTCACACCCATATTGGCTATGGTACGCTCCACACAGAATGCACGCGGTGCCTCAATGTATATGCTCACCACATTTGGGCGGTTCTTTAATACATAGTCGGCACATTTTCCTACTATGACGCAGGATTCCTTGTCTGCAAGCTCGTTGATAATCTGGCTCTGATACTCAAAGAGCCTGTCATCTGATTTGAACTTCTCATTTCTTGATATATATCCCTTTGCTCTTGGAAGTCCTCGCAAAAAGCTCGTAAATCCGCCCTCTTCACGCAGCTTCTCATTTACCTCCTGAAACACATTCTCGTCAAGTCCGCTCAGCTGGCTTGCAAGAGTCAGAATACGGTTCTCATAACAGTGTATTCCAAGCTCTTTTGCCAGCTGTGATGCTATTGCTTTTCCGCCTGTTCCAAATCCTCTGGCAAAGGTTACTACAAAATTATCCATTTATCATTTCCTCCTTCTGAATGCCAACCATATCTAGCCTGCCAGATATCTGCTTAAGAATTCTCTTGTCCTTGGATTCTTAGGATTTGTAAACAGCTCTGACGGTGCTGCATCCTCTGCCACATATCCTGAGTCCATGAAAATAGTTCTTGTAGAAACATCTCTGGCAAATGCCATCTCATGTGTGACGATTATCATCGTAAGTCCTGTTCTTGCGAGGTCCTTCATGACATTTAGCACCTCTCCGACCATCTCAGGGTCAAGCGCCGATGTAGGCTCATCAAATAAAAGCACCTCCGGGTTCATACAAAGTGACCTTGCAATGGCAACTCGCTGCTTCTGTCCTCCTGAGAGCTGTGATGGCTTCGCATTGATATAAGGAGCCATGCCGACTGCCTCAGATGTGTGATCGCCTGTCAAAGGCCTCCTGCTTTGGGAGATGCAGCACCCTTCTTGTACAAAGCATACAGTTCTGGAGCACTGTCATATTGTTGAACAAATTGAAGGACTGGAACACCATTCCCACCTTTGAACGGTATTCATTGATATCCTTTTGTACATTTCTGACCTCTTTATCGTGATATAAAATCTTTCCTGAGGTCTGTTTCTCCCCAAGCTTGTTGATGCACCTAAGCAGTGTTGATTTTCCCGAACCTGAGGAGCCCACAATACAGATGACCTCGCCGGAATGCACATCAATATCAATCTTTCTAAGTACCTCATGATCACCAAATGATTTGCTTAAATCCTTAATTGAAATTACTGTCTCACTCATATTGTGCCTCCTATTCATTGTCCATGTACTCAACTGCGAGTGCATAGTCTGTCTTGCCCTGCAGCTTCTTTTCAATCAGCTTGAAGAGCTTATCAAATACAAAGCAAAGTACAAAGTAAATTACCGCGATGACCAGATATGACTCAAAGTACTTGTAGTAGTTTCCACCGACTGTCTTGGCAGCCATGAAAAGCTCCTGCACAGCGATAACATTGAGCACTGATGTCATCTTCAGATTTAAAAGGAATGTATTTGCCATCTCAGGAATTATGTTCTTGATTGCCTGCGGCAAAACTACATAGAGCATTGTCTTAAACGGTGACATTCCCATGGCCCATGCGCCCTCGCGCTGTCCCATATCTATTGATCCGATTCCTGCTCTGACTGTCTCTCCCATGTAGGCACCTGTATTTAATACAGTTACGAGAATACCTGCAAATACAGGTGTCAGGTTTTCATAGCCCATCTGACGTATTCCATAGTACACAATCATCGCCTGAACTATCATTGGTGTATCCCTGAATACTTCAACATAAACTGTAAATATCACCTTTACTATACGGATAAGAACCTTTTTTACGATGTTGTCACCATCGTTAAGCTTTACATCATTTACTTATGCCTACGATATATCCCAATACGAAGCCAAGCAATGTGCCAACTACCGATATGTACAGCGTAAGCCAGGTTCCTTTGATAAACATGCTTGAATATTTTCTGCGCCAGAAATACCATCCATTCTAACGAATTACTTGGATTACTTATCATCATACTGCTACCTCACTTTTATCTCTCTAATCCCCAGCTTACGCCGGTTTATCAGACTATTGTGGATGATGCGATATAACATCATCCCACAGTCCTTCATCTTTTCGTGAATCAGATAAATCTCTAACAACTAGTTGGCTGCCGGCTGCTGTGTCAGAACCTGATCCATCAGCTCATCCATCTTTGCCTTGTCATTCCAGCCGATTGCATTCATGGCATCCTGGATTTTATCTCTGAGTGCTGTATCATCCTTTCTTGTTGCGATACATACATTTACCATTTCATCATCACCTGTGAATGTATCATTCTCATCCAGCTCGATAATCTGTAAATCATCATTTGTAAGTGCTGCTGACTCTGCTGTCGGAACATCGATTACACATACATCTGCGCTGCCGTTTGATATTGCGAGGAAGCACTCTGATGTAGTCTCAAAGTTTCCTGACTGCTCAGCACCCTTTATCTGGTCTAAAAGTGGAATCCAGCCTGTTCCAAGCTGTGTAGTTACTTTGCAGCCTGTATCTGCAAGATCTGAAAGACCCTTTACATTTGAATACTTGCCGCCCTTCTTAACAACGATACAGTTATTTCTATAGTAATAAGGCTCTGTGAATGCGTATGACGCTTCTCTTTCCTTTGTCTTGCCCATACCGGCGATGATACAGTCATAATCTCCTGCATCGAGTGAGATACCGATTGATGACCACTCAACCTTATGTACCTCAAGGTCCATTCCCATCTGGTCTGCAAGCTTCTGTGCCACTGCTACATCATAGCCGTATGCATAGTAATCAGAGCCTGCTATCTTGACTGCCTTGCTGCCGTCCGGTGTGGTATCTGTATCCTGTGTCCAGTTGAATGGAGCATATGCACATTCCATACCAACCTTTAAAACCTTCTTTGATGAGCTGTCTGCCGCTGAGCTATCTGAAGCAGCTCCTCCTGATGACGAACCACATCCAAACAATGTTGTCACTGCCATTACACCTGTCAATATCAATGCTGCAAATCTCTTACTTCTCTTCATCATAAGCTTTTCCTCCTTGATTATTGAAATACGAAAAGGCGCCGGAGTTTTTCTCCAGCGCCTTTGCTTAGTTCGTATAATAAACTTAATGAAGCAGCTTTGCAATGTTAATTTTGCACAATTTGTTTGTGCATTTTTACAGTAACTAATTAAACATAAGCCTTTTTACAAGAATACAATTAACTACATCCAGATATTCCATCGAGTCATCAAGCTTATTTCCAGTATCTCTTCTATCTTTTTCAGACGGTATTGCAGGGAATTGCGATGAACGTACATCATCTGTGCCGTTTTTTGGACATTAAAGCCACACATATAATAATTGAGCAGCGTATCTATGAGAAACGAGCCGTTTGCATTGTCATACATCTCAAGCCGCTTTAGCTTCTCGTTGCAATAATCCATGATTTCCTGCTGATTGCCGCTGTTGAACATATACTTGTATATGCCCATGGAGCTTGCACTGATCACCTTCTTGTTGGTCGGATTGGGTAAAATATCCTTTTTGGGGATAAGATTTTTCGCCTCCTGATAGCTCTTGCCAAAATCCGCAGGCTTCCTGTATGCAGCACCGAGTATGCATGTGCTGTGAATAAGCCCTGCAAACGGTGCACGACTGTCTAAGTCTCTAAGTATCCTTTCAATCTGATGCTCTGTCTCCATATCCTTTGTCTCCTCAAAAAGAAGCACAAATTTGTTCAAAAACCTCATATACATAGGCTTTTTCTTCATATGGATAACCTCGCGGTTCAGGCAGTCGGTATAGTATGTATATGTGTGCTCGTCCTGCTCCAGATTCACTCCGTATTTGCGGTCTATCACGATGATTCCCACTCTGTACGGCCGGTCAAAGGTCAGACCAAGCTGTGCAGAAATCTTTTTCTATATACTTGTCATTTACCTCATATCCAAAAAGCAGGTTGTACAGGTAGTCACCTGTCCTTTTATTATCCACACTGGTCTCTAAAAGCAGCTCTCCGACGCTCTGCGCAATATCTACAAAAAGTAGCTCCCTCCCACCGGATATAAAACAACGGCAGCTTGAGCTCATCAGCCTTGTCCTTCATCCTCTGTGGTGTCTCTTCCCTGTCCTCCACAACCGAAATCGCAAAGCCTGATATTCCCAGCTCATTCAGCTCAACCATGGCATCATATGCTTCGTCCATGGAAAACCTCTTGTAATCTACCACAAGCAGCGCAAAGTTGCCCGGATTCATATGATCCTTATAAGGCTTAGTCTGCACCAGATACGTCCATGACACCATCCTATCAAGCCCTGCTGCTCCCGCCACAAGCTCCATTCCGTCCATTTGTAAATTGTTAACATCCCTACATGAAATCATCTGTGTCTCCCTGATATCATTAAGCTTCGGTAATTATCCCAAACCGTTTCACATTACTTATATCCGCAGCCGCTTCGCCCCGGCATATCCTCTCCGTGCACATACCTGGCATTGAACTCCATATTTATCTCACGAAGCTCCTTCTTTCCGTCAATATAATCCTGATACATCTCGGCAAGCCCCGACATGCAGCCATCGCAGGTGGCCTCGATATTGCCAAGCGACTCAGCTACAATTGCCTCACGTTCCTCTTTTGTTGTCTCACTGATTAAATATCCCATTTTGTATGTTTCCTTTCCGGCTATTCACATATTAAAAGCCCAGATTCTCATCCACAAGAATAATCTGGAAACGTCCCTTCACCCTTGAAAAGCGTGTGGTCAGAATCTGACAGCATATACACTGCGGGCTCTTGCAGTCAAAACAGGTGCCATTCTTAGAGCATGGTGTGTCGATGCCAAAGCGCTGTGCGTTGATTGGCGCTGCCTCATTTCTCGCACGGCTCATAGCATCTGCCTCGGTCTTTACGACCTTGTTCATGCCTACTATAAGAAGCACATGCTTCGGTCCGTAAGCATATGCCGCCACGCGGTTTGCATTTCCGTCGATATTGATAAATACGCCATCCTCGCTCATCGCATTGACACTTCCAAGGAAATAATCCGATGTAAATGCCTTTAGCGCTATCTCTTGCTTCTCCTCCTGCGTAGACACCTTGTCCCTGTCATAAAACTGATAATCTCCGTTTGAGAGAGCCTCATACAGACCACACTCCTTCACCGATGTGGCACCGCCCATATTGATTGAGCTACCCTTTGGAATTAGCTCCAGAGCCTTCTTAACAGCTTCCTCCTTTGTCTCTACATAATAAGCCTCCATGTTGCGCGACTCAAGCGCAGCCACAAGGCGCTTTCCCAGTAATTCGTTTCTCATTTTTCTTACGTCCATAGTGTAAACCTCATTTCATGCTTATTGCCAATTCCTGTTTGTGCAATTAGCTATATTAATTGTTGTTATTATACTACTTTACAGTGAGTGTCTGCAATTTATTCGGGAATAAATGATTGTACTTTTTTATGCTAAAAAGAAAAAAGTGCATAACAAAAAAGAGCCCTTTCGAGCTCTTCCTGCTTTGTACAACATTAAATT
>ENA-OQCJ01000027-OQCJ01000027.1-human-gut-metagenome-genome-assembly--contig:-NODE-27-length-17041-cov-1.307319_pt1 | contig 17041 bp, 27 predicted proteins | sample MGYA00242501_ERZ504584 | MGnify/ENA primary metagenome ERZ504584 (study PRJEB26092, sample SAMD00036341) | human gut metagenome | host: Homo sapiens | study: EMG produced TPA metagenomics assembly of...
ATGGCAGAGATCGCTGTTCTGCGTACTCACATCGTAAATTATGCCAAGACCCGTGAGGTCTATGTGGCATACCGCAAGGCGGGTTACTCTAAGAAATTCCGGGAAGAACATGAGGAAGAAATTCTGCTCCACCAGGCTGCTAAGAATGCCTTTGATGAGATGGGCGTCAAGAAGCTGCCCAAGGTCAAAGAGTTGCAGACAGAGTACGCGAAATTGCTGGAAGAAAAGAAAAAGACCTATGCCGAGTACCGGCGTTCCCGTGAGGAAATGCGGGAGCTTTTAACGGCAAAGGCAAATGTAGATCGAGTGCTGAAAATGGAGGTAGAACAGGATGTTGAAAAAGAAAAAGACCACGGCCAGCGGTAAGCTGGTCCTGGTCAAAAGCGTTCGCAGAACGCGCAGCCACAGAATGAAATTCTGTGTTCAAAGGGGCTTGGGGGCGCTGCCCTCAACAAGCAGTTTGTGGCGAAATGGATAGCCACAAGCATTGCTTGCCACAATATGCTGCGCATAAAATAAAAAAACTAATGATGGGACGCTTACTGCCTCCTATCATTAGTTTTCTGTGTTTAAGCGATTTATAAAACCAATCAGCATAATCAGATCGTCATCTGACATCTTTCTCATTCCGTCCAAAGCCTTCTTGATAAGCTGAGGGTTATTCTCCTGTGCATCAAAAAATTGAAGCGGCGTGATTTCAAAATACTCACAGATGTTGAGAAACTGCTTCATAGACGGCATAGAACGCCCGGAAGAAATTGCCTGAATATAGCTTCTGTTCTGCCCTAACTCCATGCTCATCTGATATTCTGAAACGCCTTTTTTCAATCGTAATTCTGTGATTCGATTGCGGATAAATTCTTCGTCCATACGCTCACCTCTCTGCTCTTTTAGCATAGCAGAAAGCAATTCTTGATACTTCGTATGTGTTGTGTTATAATTTGTAATATAACCTTTATACGCATTATTATTTGCGTTATTTTTGCTTTATATGCGTAATCAAGGCAGTTATCAAGGGTGATTTGTATGAATCAGTATGCCTGTGCCATTACCGGCCACAGACCAACAAGATTTTGCTTTGGATATAATGAGGAAGATCCTCTATGCCAAAAGCTGAAAGAATGTCTCCTGGAGCAGTTTCGCATACTCCATGACGAGAAATTTGTCCGTACTTTTTTTGTCGGCGGTGCTCTTGGTGTGGATATGTGGGCTGGAGAACAGCTGCTAACATTGAGAGCACAAACAGGATACGAGGATATTAAAATTATCGTTGTAATTCCCTTCATCGGCTATGACTCTAAATGGCCGGATCAGAGTAAACATAGATTGAAAAAGCTGATCCAAAACGCAAACGATTCTATTGTTATTTCACATTCTGCGGATGTTTCCAGTTATAAAAAAAGAAATTATTATATGGTCGATCATGCAGAGTACATCATCGGTGTGTTTGATAATCAGAAAAAGCTGCGCTCAGGCACAGCACAGACAGTCAATTATGCCTTACGAAACGGAAAAGCAATCACTCTGATCCATCCAGATACTATGGAAATAACAACCCCTACGACTTAACAAATTCACAAAAATTTTTCATTGGCATTTCCAACAAAATATTTTATTGAAGGGGTGCTGTGATATAATAAGATATAAAACTACGCTCAGAACAAATGGTGCCGCTATGAACAAATATATTGGACAGCAATTTGCTGCTTTAAGATACGAAAAAAATATTTTGGTTGTTGAAGAAACTACATCTGCTGGTGGATGCGGCTCCTTCAACGCGGCTTCTTCATGTCCTGCGTCAGCCTGTCTTTATGACAGTGCGGCGTGGGGCTTTTTTATTGCCTGAAAGGAGTATGAGAACATGAGTCTGAAATATACCTGCCCCAGCTGTGGAACCCCATTGGGTTATGAGGGATTGTGTTGGAAATGTAAGTGCGAGCAAGAACGGCAAGCTGCTCTGGCCTGGACGCCGGAACAAATTGTCGAAAAACAAAGAAACTTGATACAGAACATCCAGAGGCTGGCTGATATGGAGGACCCAGAGTTCGCCGACTTTTGGCAGCTGCTTGGCTACCATGATGTCATCACCCCAGAGATTCAGCGGATGGCACTGGCCGCAGAGGTGTTTTGGCCCTGTGAGATCTATTATCACGCTCCCGCCGATGTGCGAGATGGTCTGATTCATGCGCTGTTGTCCGCGGAGTATTCCAGCGCGGCCTCCAACCTGATGAGTTGCCTTGCTATGCAGGGAGATGACAAGGCAATGGAGACGCTGCTGGAGCTGGAGCGAAATCCCCGGCCCTGGCGCAAGGGCCTCTATGTAGACCCATCCAGCTATGCGCAGATCGGAGGCTGGACCTTCGACAAGGAGGGCCAGAAAATCCAACTCAACTTCGACACCTGCTATCCTATGGTCAAGGGAACCACTGGCGAGAAATCTCCCGTCCGCATTGGCCGAGCACGGGAGGACACCTGCCCTCACTGCGGCGGGCGTATGGTGGATATGTTGGTGCTGGATGGCCGGGATGAGCGTCTGAAATTTCTGGGGTTGGATGGTATCCTGACTGCCACCTGCTGCCCCAGCTGCGTGGGATTCCTCAAAGGCCCCGCCTTCAACCGGTTTACCCTGGATGGCGGCGTGGAGGTCTTTCCCTCTGAGCTATTTGACGGCGCGGAGAAGACGGATTGCTATGTCAGTCCCGAGGAGTACAAGGCCCTCACGGAAAATCCCTTTGTGCTGGGCGAAGCGCCTGTGCCCCTGTTTTACGGTGCGGCCTGCCAGGATGTGAACACGGTGGGTGGCTTTGCCAACTGGGTACAGGACGCGGAATATACGACCTGCCCCCACTGCGGGAAACCTATGAAATATCTGGTCCAGATTCAGTGGGATACGTTGTTTGACTGCGCAGAGGGCACGCTCTATGTGGAGTTCTGCCCGGACTGCCATATCGTATCCATGCAGCATCAGCAGACCTGAGAGGAGACCTTGCCATGAGTTTGCCAAAGCGTGATGGCGTACATGACCGCTACTATCTGATCCACAAGCCGGACACTTCCCTGGAGGTGCTGGCGGAAGCGGGATCTCTGCATTCAGGATGTGCTGAACGGAACCGCTCGTGAAAATCACTCCGCCTACCCGACTGTGGTGCGAAATCATAACGGAACACCCTTTCTCCCGGATCAGCTGCTGGAGCGGTATCTGACCGAGCTGCCGTTGAAAGGATTTCCCTGTGAGGATGCTGTCTCTCTCTGCGACGCCATGCGGCGGCTGGTGGGCTGGCAGGAGATCCGCTATACATTGGAGAAATACATAGAAAAGCAGGTGCAGGAAAGGTATTTTGAGGCTGGAGAAAAAGAGGATGATTTTACGCCTTACCCGCCTTGTACTGTGTGGCCGGAGCTGCGGCCGGAGGATGTGGATGAAGGTCTGCTGCGCTTTGCCTGCTATGTGGCGGTCTGCCATACGGTGTACGGGCAGAGTTTTGAATCCCTCACCACCGAGCACATCCTCGGCCTGGTCTCCCAGCTTCGCCCAGATATGGTGAAGCAGCTGAAAACAGCCGGCAGCGGCAAATTACCAAAGGACATCCAGCAGCGTAAGACGGAGCATTTCAACGCATCGGCCAATGATGCGTTTGCCACTATTCGCATCACCGCCAGGGACTCCACCGAGGAGTGCTATGCTGAAATCCTGGACTACCTGTGTGCGGTGCTGGAGCAGGAGGAATTTCCCCGCAGTTACTCGGTGGAGTTCCGTGGGAAGGAAAAACTCTATCTGCCCATTCCCGGCTTGCCCCAAAAGGGCGTCAATCAGCTCTTTGCCTGTGCTGTGCAGCACCCTGATCTTCATCCGGCTATGGAGCGATACGCTCGTTTGGCTATGGCGGGAGTTTGAGTGGTATCAAAACCTTGCGGATGAAGCCTGCGCCATGCCTGGCACCTTTGCCGTGTTCGCCCTGGGACTGGAAGGGCCGAAGTGGTGGCGGCTGGTGTGCGATTACCTGGATCGATGTGATGACGAGCACTCCTCTTTGCAGGAGAAGTTCCTGCATATTCTGTTCAAGCAGTACGGGTTCACTGCCCAGTCCCTGCCGGTGCTGGTCCACGGAGTACAGTCCATGCAGAATCTGAAGCCCGCAAAGGAGTTCCGCGCCCTGATCGCCAATGAGGAGAGCCTGGATGCTCTGCTGGAGATCAAAGGGCATCTGGAATATTACCTGCCGGAAGAATCCGGCAATGACAAAAGGGCGCTGGCCTACCTGTGGCGTGATGTGCTCTGGGCCATCTGGGGCACAGCCTCTGAAAACGGCGGCAGCAAGGTCATCAAGACAGCGCCCAAGGAACTGAAAGAGAAATACCAGCAAGTATTTGCGTAAGGAGGGCTCTGTATGTGCGAGCACTGCCGAAACATTCAAACATGGAGAAAATTTGACGCCCCAAAGGACTATCTGGCCTGTATTGCTTACATTCAGCAGTTGGTGTCGGAGGGGGAATTTGAACTGATGCAAGAGGAATCCACCTGCCCACTGGAGAAGGTAAAGACAGAGGATGGCTGGGCAGACGAAATCATGGCCCACATGATCCGGTGCAAGCACTGCGGCCAGATCTTCACCTGTGTGGTCAACACCTGGCGAGGCAGCGAACACTTCAGAAAAGGCAAGGGATAACACAGAAAAGGCGGTGAAATGATGAATCAGACAGAAGAAACAAAACTGCTGGAGCAGATTGAGGAGTGGAATGATGCGGACGAGTTCTCACGATGTATTGAGGCCATCGAGGCTATCCCGGAGCAGGAGCGAGATTATTTGCTAACCGTCAAGTTGAGTCGGGCTTACAGCAATCTGGCGGTCCTGGGAGATCATGGAGAGCACGGAACCGACAGTGAAGTGGACGGAAATCTCATCCAGCACGCCATCCGACTGCTGGAGTCCGTTCGCACCCAGGGAGAAAACGACCCTTACTGGAACTCCCGGATGGGCTATTCCTGCCTGATGGCATACAGCTCCGCAGCCATCGCCTATGAATACGCAAAACGCTGGCTGTCCCTGGCCCCGGATGACCCAGCCGCCCAAAAGCTGGTGCGGGACTGCGAGGAGTATCTGGAGGAGGAAAAAAGCCTTGGAAATAGATTTGAAAGAACGGGAGGAATTTATTCGGCGGGAAACTCCCGATGATGAAAAGGGGGTTATATGTAAATGAACAGCGAACAGATCACAGCATTTTTGCAAGAGCATTGGTACATTGCCTCGGTGCTCATCGGGGTCGTGATTTTAATTGGGGCGATCCGCAACTGGAACTGGCTCTGCGACCCCACTGGTACGCGGGATGCCCACCGCCACAGCAGAGGATACCGGCGTGTGGTTTTCTTTCTGTTGGGTGTCCTCCTGATTGTGGTGAGTATCTGGGGATTTGTGCTGAAATTGAAATAGAAGGAGAAAGACTATGATGACTGAGAAATATCCCACCTGGCTCACCGGCCATGTGAAAGAGTGGGCGGAAAAGCGTTTGCCTACCGTGACACTCTGTTCCACCGCCGGCAATGAACTGCTGGAAGTTTGGTATTACGGAGATCTGCTCACTGTGAAGGGAGAGCCCCAATCCTATATTGTAGATAGCGATGAGGCCCCCGGACTGGTGGCAGCCCGTGACCCAGAGAGCGGTGAGGAGTTCGTTATCTTTGACGGTGGACGGCATGGCTACGACCATCTGTTCTGCGATGAACACGATCCATCTGAATTGGAACACCGTCCCCTCAAGCAATATGAGATCCCTGCCTCCAAGTTGGTGCTGGAGCTGGGGTACAACATCGACTATGAGGACGAAAAAGAAGACTTCGAACCGGATGAGTCGGATACTGTGGAACTGATCAACGGCGAGCGGATGCCCTGGGAGCAAGTCAAGCGGGACGGCATCGACTATATTGCCCTTTACTATGTGAACGAGAAAGGAAAACCAGTCCAGATTTTGGACGCGGAATTGGCATAAGTTTTGTGCTGGCTCAGGAGGTGGAACTGCAATGTCAATCACTGCTTATAAAATAGAAGTCGTCGGCCATGACCGAACCGGCGAAGATTATGGCTATGTAAATATCATGTACCGCTATGGCAACAAGCAGTCCTGTCCTCGGCCAGATCAATGTGAAAAGATAGAGGTCATGTGGGCGGATGAGAGCGTCTACGGGCCGCCTGCTCCTGGCAGCAAGGTGGGCGACTTTATACAGACATGGCTGATAGGCTCCTGGGACTGCGGAGTATTTACCCACCGGGAGATCGCCCAGCGGCTCATGGATACCTTTACCGGTCTGAAGCTCAAGGAACTGGCGTGGTTTGAGAACCCCAGAGAAAAGACTCTGAAAAACGGAAAGCCCCGTGCGCGCCGGCCAAGTGGCTACCGGACCGGGAGGTGGATCTGGTCTACCTCTATTCTGACCGCTATCTTGACGCCAGAAATCCCTCTCCCGCCGAAACCGACTTCTTCACCGTCACAAGGATGGATGCCTGGGGCGTGAGCACCTGGTTCATGTGTACCCCACAGGCCGCTGAAAAGCTGATCGCCATGGATTACGATAATCTGGCTATCCAGGAAACCACCATTGTGGGATAAAAGGAGAATGCGGCATGATTGGAACAGATGAAAACCGGGCGGCGCTTCATGTGGAGGTCATCTTCTGGAGCGGCAAACGAAAAATACCACCCAGCCTGGTCAGTGGAAAGTATTGTCCCCATTTTGTGGTTATTGGAACTACGGAATATCTGGGTGTATGCTTTCTGGACGGAACCGAGTGTACATTTGATACACCGGCCTTGGGAAATGCCCAGCCCCTCTATCCAGATACCATTGACTATGCTCCGCTGGAAAACAATGCGGAATTTTTAATCTATGAGGGAGCCAATGCCGTTGGCAAAGGCCGGGTGCTGGGCCGGACCGTTCCCTATCAAGTGAAACAACAACGAAAGTAGGTGCCTTATGTACCAAATTGCATATATTGGCCGCTGGGAGACCCTCCCGGAAACGGCTGCCGCCATCTGTGACCATGACACGCCCAAGCTGGAGGCGCTGCTTCAAGGCGGTCTGGATTTAGATGTTCCCATCCAGCTCAGCGAATACATCAAGCTGATGCCATTGGAGATTGCGGTTTTTCGGAACGATGTGCCTATGATCCACTTCCTGCTGGAGCATGGAGCTGATTCCAGTCTGGCAGAGGAACAGCCCCTGCTGCTCACCGCCGCCCGCTGTTGTGGGCCGGAGGTGGTGGCGCTCTTTGCTGGACAGGCCGCAAAGCTCAGCTCGAAGCAGAAAGAGCGGGCCTTCCAGGAGGTGCGCTGGGGCAAGCGCCCGGAGAATATCCAGGTGCTGGAGCAAGCCGGGATTACAGTGGAGAAGTTTGGCGGCGAGGCATTCCGGGCCGCTGTGTCCGAGGGCAATACCAAACTTGCCCGGCTGCTTCTGGAAAAAGGGGCAGACATCAATTATCACAAGCCGGACATGGTGTTCCCTTACGCCTCCACCCCTGTCACCGAGGCCGCCCGCTCCAACAATTTCCCTATGGTGCGCTGGCTCATTGAGCAAGGAGCCGACATCACCATTGCTGACAAATACGGCGACCGGCCTTACACCGTGGCGGTGCAGAACAAAAATCAAGAGCTGGCCGACTACCTGAAAGCCCTGGAGCCGGAGGAATGGCACAACGAGCAGGAAAAGATCCGGCAGCTCATGCCCTACAAGCTGCCCGCCAAGCTGGTGGAATACTTGAAGACCGGCCCCCTGCGGCTGGAGTTCCCGGATCAGGAATGGGTGAAGTGGGCGGAGCTCTACTCCTTCATGGATGTGCAGGAGATGACCTGGAAACGGAAGAAGCTGCTCTCCCTGATGGTGCAGATGGACAACTACAGCGACTATCTGCTGCTGTGGAGCCCCAGGGACAAAAAGCTGTGGTATCTGGACATCGAGCATGAGGAATTCCACCCTCTGGCCAAATGGGATGACTTCATCGCAGATCCCGGCCGGTATCTGAACGGGATGATCGAGGGTGAGTTTGAGGAGTAAAGCCATGACATCAATAGACTTTCTGAACAAGGTACATAAAAGCCTGGACTCGCAGGAATACAGCCTCTCTTATTCTCCGGCGAAGTCCAAGAATTATATGCTGTACTGCAACGGCAACTTCATCGGCGGCCTGTTCGATGAGGAGCTGTGCTTCGTCTACGCCGACAGCGTGAGTGAGCTGCTGGGGCAGCCGGAACCCGTCTACCGTGGCTACTCCAGTACCGCCCAGCACAGGATGCTGGTGATCCCGGAGGAACATTGGGCGAAGGCGCTGAAACTTCTCTATGCCGAGAAATTTGACTGGAGCCGTTTGGTGTACGACATCACCTACACCAGCATTGGCGCGGCTGTGGTGGAGGACTTCTATGACGAGAATGTGGTATTCCTGCGCTTCTGCTTTGAAAAGGAACTGCTGAAAAAGAACCCTCTGGACCGGCAGGGCCGTATCCTGCGGATGGTCTATCTCAATCAGGACCTGACAGAAGCGGGCAAATATCTGTTCCCCAGACTGCTGCAAAAGTTCCTTGTTTTTACAGATCGCAAAGGAAAAACCAGTCTGGAAACCATGCTGCAACGGTGGTACACCGCTCTGGAGAAGGAGTACCGCAGCCAGATAACGGGATAAGGTGGCAACAACATGACAGAAGAAAACAGAACCTATATCACCCATCTCAAGGTCACGGATGTCCCGTGGCACCGGCTCACCACCGCCTATGGCCGGGGGACGGATTTTCCCGCACACCTGACAGTGCTGGAGCAGATGCGTGATTTGGCGTCCGTCAAAGAGTCCCTCTACGAGCTCACCACCAACATGGAGCACCAGAGTACCCTTTGGCACGCCACCCCCTTTGGTATGGTGTTCCTGAGCCGAATTCTGGAGAAGGCCCTCGCAGACAGCGGGCAGAACCCCGCAGCCCATTTCCTGGCCGGGGAGCTGCTGGACTTCTTCTCCTGCATCCTCCAGTGCTTCCACGACGGGGGACGAGATGGAGCACGCCGAGGCGCTGCCGCTGTTCTCCGATCTGCTGAAGGAAGAATACCTGTGGTCGGAGGAATACGACGAGGAAGAAGATGAGATGCGCTACGAGGAGGACGAGGTTTTCCCGGATGACCTATTTTACAGCTTCTATTACTATTCCTGGCAGGCGGTGCTGGCCTACCGGGATATATTGGAGCAGGTTTCGGAGGAGTTTGCCGGGCCTGCCGCCGCAGTGCTGAAACTGCTGTAAAGGAGGATACGCAATGTTTGAAGAATTCTATGAGATGTACGAGCCCGAGGAGCAGGAAGTGGTCGCTCTGATCAATCGCTGCATTGGGGGCGGATTTAACTGGAAAGGCAACTTTTGGGAAATGACCGTTGTGACGCTGGGCATAGTGTTTTGTGACACCGGCAAGGTCAGCACCAAAGAGGAGCGGCTGGATTGGCCGGTCACCGAGGAGGAGCGTAACGGCGAAAAGGGCTGGGGACGCTTTGGCAAGGAGCAGATCTGCCGCCTGAAGATCCGCCGGATGAAGGAAGAATGGGCAAAGGATCTGGTGGTGCAGCCCTGGTGTATCTCCCAGGTGGTCAAGGCCCACGAGGACTGCCCGGAACTCCAGGCCGTTCTGGACGAGTACCACAAGCCGGTGGTGATCCAGGACCAGGTGCTGGGAGAACTGACACTGGACAAGGACTATGATGCCTTCGAGGGCGAAATCCAGTGGTGCGGAAAGGATGTGAGCCTTTCTCTGGAGGTCAATGCTGAGAGCAAGCCATCCTGGACCCGCGCCCGCAGCGCCGCCAAGAAGCTGCTGGCCGACTGTGAAACTTGGGATAAGGCCATGCGGGACCTTGCAGCCAAGAACCTGACCGAGCTGGCCAACAACTGGCTCTCCCAGGATGAGGAAAATCCCCGCAACCCGGAAACCGACCCCATCACAGAGGAAGAACTTGCCCGGCGGATCAGTATGACCAGCCTGTCCGTCACCTCCGGCGGCAGCTTCACCGCCTGGTTTGACTGCGACGGGATCTTCACCGACCATGCGGTGACGGTCTACGGCTCTTTGAAAAAGGGCCTCAAAACTGCCAACATTGAGGGGTAAGGAGGATAACATTATGAAACTGAACTGTAAACGCATTGATTTTACATATATACCCGGCGAGGAAATCTTCAACTTTCCCGAGGAATCGGGACTACCCTTTCTCTTCGATGTAGAGGAAGAACTGACCGGCGATCCTGCTGCCATGGATGCGGTGGGAAAAATGCTGGATGAGGCGGAGAAATTGGCGGAGAAGGCCAAAACCGCCATCAAGCGGCGCTGGCGGACGAGGACAGCCGCTACCATAGCGTTGTGACATTTTTCATGGAGTTCCACCGGGACGATGTAGGCCCGGATATTGCGGCGGAACTGTTTCCGGGAACCGACCCGGCCAAGCTGTCCTTTGCCGAGATGGTGGACTTTTTGAAGCTCAAGCGGTTTGGTAGTCTGGTGGATGACGAGATGGATCAACAAGTGTTCATCATGGATTTGTCCTTCAACCCGGAGATCACCGACGAGCTGATGGTAATCTACTTTGACTTAAACCAGGAGATTTTCTGTATTACCCATGAAAGCTGAGGAACAAAAAAGAGAAAAATATCTGCCCACACTTCTGATCCAGCAGATCCGCCTGCAATGGTATAAAGACTGCCGAGGCGGAAATGCGGCCGCACAGCGGAACCAGTATCCCAGAGCCATGCGGCTGCCTAAAGACTTCTTCTCCTATTATCCTTTTGGTCTGCCTACTCACTTTGCATCTATCATACAGAGGCCCGATGGATTTCAGATCGATAGGGACTGTCGCAGGCTGATGGAGTGGAAGCCGAATGGCACAATGCGACTTCACCCTTTTGAACTGATTCAGCAGGAGTCCGGAATCCATGTGCGTTACCGCAATGATTGGCACATCGGTGCGATGCCGGAGCGATATACCTACGATAAGACCGGGCAGAAACAGCCTCTCAATGAGCTGGCATTGGATTTGGCTCCCGGTGAGTATGGGAGAGCTGTCTGCAATGGGCGGTTCCGGGACTGGGATACAGGAATCTGGTATTATGTACTGGATATTTTGAATGTAATGCCGCTTACAGAACCCACTGACTCATTGACCAGTTTTACGGACAGAGAGCCTAATAAGATATATACCCAGATTGACCGACTGTGGTGACGAAAGACAGGAGGATAACCACATGATTTCCACAAAAGATTTATCTGGCCTTCCCAATGCGGAGCGCCTGAAAAACTTCTGCAAAGGGCTGGCAACTCTGGACATCATCATGGTGGAGGAGGAATGGAGCTTCATCCGCCACTATACATACAACCCCGCATGGCGAAAAGGCAAAGAGGCATTCTTTGCCACTGATGGCAGTGACCAGAGCATGATCGTCATGTTTGCGCCGGAAGGCTGTGTAATCAACGGTGTGGATTCCGAACTCTACGACTGGGAGGAAAAACTTCCCCGTATCGAATACCTGACGGATGGGATGCCCCCTGCGTTGCAAAAGCTCATGGGCAGCCGTGAAGTCAAAAAGATGAAAAGCACCTTCTGCGTCTGGACGGAAGATGGCACCACCTGGCACTGCAATCCCATGGACGGCGAGGACGCATCCAAAGATCTGCTCTCCACGATTGATGGTAATCCACAGAGCTATGTGGATTACGGGAAGTGGTTTTACCCAGCAGACCTGCCTTTGGAGGCTGTGCGCCAGCTTGCTGATGGGGTTCCGGTGACAAAAGAACTGGTCGCTGCGCTGAACCCGAAACGCAGCGAATGGGAAGAAATCAAGACGGGCCTTGATAAGATCGGATATCCAAATGAACTTTAATTCGCAGCCGACAGGAGAGGATTCGAGTGATCAAAGAACGCATCCCCATCTCCGGCGATCTCAAAAGCAAGGTCAAGCAGCTGATGGAGTACGCCGGATGGTACGAAGGCCGCAGTGTGGATATTTCCATTGCGGAGCAGTATTACGCCAATCATGGCGTCCCGATGATGAAGACCACTCAGCGGTTTTACCGCAAGTATTTCGGCCTGTGCTGCGAGTGGTACTTGGAACAGAAAAAGATGAACTGGGCAGCGGACTTTCAATTTGCTTTGTTTCCCTACCTGGTCAACGGGATCAAAAACCATTTGGAGGAGCCTATTTCCGGGATATGTCCGGCTGTGAGCTGGCGGAGATCGAACAGGCTGCCGGTCAGAAGTGCCAGCCCATCGGTCATATCGGCTACTACTACCCGGCGGAGGTCTGGATCTCCGAGTACGGGAAACTGTATGCGAAATATGAGTACCAGGATGAGATCGAGTGCTTTCCGGATGTGTTTGCCCTGATCGAACGGGAACTGCGGCAGTACAAATTTGATTCCGCTGCCATGAAAACAGTGGAGGCACTGGACGGAAAACTATGAAACAGGACTTTACGATTTGGCGCAATCAAATATTGCAGAATCCGTGGGACATTTCACCGCTGAAATTCGGAATGTCACAGGATGAGATCATGGAGGTATTTGGCAAGCCCGATGCCGTTTCCACCATGAGAAGCGGCGGAAAGCCTTTGATACTCAAATATTGTGACATTGAACTGCATTTCGATAGAAAAAGCCCCTCATGGGCTCTACTTAGTTTACAGCGACGATGAGATCGAGTTGAGCATCACAGCCGAGCACGAAGAAACGCTGCAACCAATCACCAACACAGAGCCGGTGGACAATGAGTTTTTTCTTTCAAGATGGAGCGGTCTATTTCTCCGGCTTATATGAAAACGGTCTGCTCAAAGGTGTTGCGCCCAAAGACTTTTGCTGCTGGCATTACTGGGGCAAATCCTCTACGGCCTGCTTTCTTGGCGGGATTCGCCTTCGTGGAGCAGATCCGGCATCGTTTCGGGTGTTAAACTATGCCTATGCGATGGACAAAACAGCCGTCTACACCACCAGCGGGAGAATCCCAGATGCAGAGCTGGCAGCCTTCCAGGTGTTGGACAAGGGCCAGAACGATTCAGGCGCGCCCCAGGGATATGCAAAGGACAGCCGGCAGGTCTACTTCCACAACGGGGACGGCAAGGTGAAGATCATCAAGGGCGCGGAGGTCTCCTCTTTCCGCTCGTTGGGTGATACCTATTTTGCCAGGGATGAGAAACGGATCTATGCCTACGGGAAGCAACTCTCAAAAGCGGATCTGACCGCATGGGAATTGCTCAGTCACTGGTATTCCCGCGATGCCAGGCGGGTGTACTACCTCAACCGGGAGATCAAGGGCGCGGATCGGGACAGTTTTACAGTTTGCACTCCTGTGGACGCGGCTCTACTTGCCGATCATCTGGCCCGCGATAAAGACCATTTTTACCAAAATGATGAGATAATGGAAGAAACACAGTGGCTGGAACAGCTGCGCAAAATGACCCAAGAACCGTAAACGGAGGAAAACAGCTATGGATTATTTGAAAATACTGCATGAAAAGCCTGATTTGGCGGATGAATTTGATTCGCTGTTTGACTTCTTCCTGCTGGATGAGTTGTCCCCGCGGGATGACGCAGAAGGCCGATGCACCTTCTCCCTACCCGGTATGGCCTTTGCCAGAGATGGCTCCGGCGGAGAATACCACCTGTTGGAAGATGGCTCCATCGGCTATTACAGCAGCGAAGGGGAGGCAGGCCGTCTGGCCGAGAGCATGGATGACCTTTTTTCCCTGCTTGTGAGCTGTATCTGCTGGCACGACTGCTGTGACACAAAGCAGTATGTAGATTCCAAAACACTGGAGGAGTATGGGCAGAGGCAGCGCAACTGTAACTTGGAAGATATGGATATGGACAGTTTGCAACGGGTGTCTGATGCCCTCGGTATCCCTACTGGTGAGCCGCTGGCTCCGGTTCTGGAGCGGTTCCGCAAAGCAACCCAGCGTGAGCCTGTGTACCAGTGTATATTTCACGAGGACGATGGAAGCCTGACTGAATCATACGGTTTGATGTTTGAATGAGAAAGGAGAAATCACGATGAAAGCATTTGACCCGAATTACAAACTGCTGGACGAAATGTATCAGGACGATTACTATCCTGCTTTTCTGGTGAACAAGGTAAAGGACGAGCTTCAGAAGGTCATCGACCTGTTGGAGAGCGGCGAAACCGACACCGATGCGGTGCAGGAAACGCTGGACGAGGCGGTCTGCGGCATCAACGATCTTCAGGAGGAATTTGACGAGAACGACAGCGAGATCGAAACGGTGGCGCGGGAATGTATTGCGGCAACCGTGGCCTACATTCTGGAGTGGTTTGGCATCCCCATTGACACTGAGGAGGCCATCCGGGAACGGGACTGGTGAGCCCTATGGCAGAAAAAGAACTGGCCCTTTGTGATGAGTGCGGCAGCCTGTTTTTCAAAGGCTCCTCACAGATGATGGGGCTGTGCCCGGAATGTGCCCATATTCTCTATGGCTACCCGAATTGTGACCATCATTTTCAGGATGGCCGGTGTGTGAACTGCTATTGGGACGGCTCGGAGAGTGTGTACATCAAGAAACTGAATCAACAGGAGGAAACTGATATGCCTACAACTGAATGGCTGAACAAATACGAAGCAATCAAGGATAAATTGACCTGTAAAGATGACTTGGAGGCCCATTTCACAGAGAAAGTGATTGGGAACATGGCGGTGGATGTGCTGGACATCGGCACCGTCCATTTCCCCACCGGGCAAATCTTCGCCTGTGATCCGCTGGTGGAGCTGGAGGACACTCTGCCCTTCCTTCAAACGATCCCCGCCGGAACTTATCCCGTGAAAATCTGCGTGGTGCCCAGCGAACAATACGGCGACCGCTACGCCTGCGTCAAGGTGGAGGTCAGCCGGGAAAAGCCTGTCCGCTATGAGCTGGGCATGGTGGGCAACGAGAATCTGGACGCGGCACTGGGAGATGATGACTACTTCGGTTTCGGCGTAGATGCCGGAATGGGGTGTATTGCAGACATCCAGACCCAGGCGGCTTTCAAAACATACTGGGCCAAGCGGCTGGAGGAGGACCCGGACATCGACCCCTACAACGACCTGTTCTGCGACTTACTGGAGGAAAACGCCCAAGCCCACCCCAAATATCAGGGGGACTGCGGCGACTGGCTCAACTGGACCGTGCCGGACACGGACTGCAACCTGCCCATCTTCTCCTCTGGCTGGGGTGACGGTTACTATCCCGTCTACTTCGGCTATGACGCAAAGGGCGAAGTCTGCGCCGTGTATGTGCGCTTCATCGACATTGAAGCCAGTTATCGAGAGCAGGATTAAAAATGTGACAGAACAAAGGAGAGCGCCATGAAAGCCAACGCCGGAGAGGTCTATACAGTCTATAACCAATATCTGAAACGCTACACCGCCTGCCAGGTGGCCTATATTGCGCCGCCGGACACGGTGAGCAAAGAATCTTGGGCGGTGGTCCTCTCTCTGGATTGGGTGGGCGACGCCCCTCTGACTGCGGAGGAACTGCCCCATCTCCGCCCGCTCTACAAGGACTTCATGTACTGGTCCCGCGACCTCCACCTGCTGCGGGTGCCGTTGGAGGTCCCGCCCCAGTACACGCTGGTTGGCACACTGCCGCCCTTCACCGACCAGCCCTGCCGCTCCTATGGAGGCTGGAGTGACGGCTATGATGTGTACCTCCAGATCCGGTGGCAGGCCATTCCGGAGGAACGGCGGCGGGCCTTCAAGGAGGCCATGGAGAGCGAAGAGAAAACGGAGATCGGCGGTATCCCGGTGAAGGTCAGCAGCCATCGGGTGATGGACCAGTACGCACCATTCGATTCGGCACTGGAACTAAAGGCTCTGCCCTGCCTCTCCGAACTCATCTGCCAGCGGTGGCACCCGGATCTGCTGGAATTTCTGAGGGGGAATCCCTTTATCAGTGAGCTGACCCTGCTGAACCACGGTCAGAGGACACTTGATCTGCGGGGCACCAGCATCAGAAAGCTGATGCTGGACATGACCGGGCTGGAGGAGCTATGGCTGTGTGAGGGAACGGAGCAGCTCCTGTTCCAGAACAAGGGGCTGGACGCCTGTACCATCCATGCCCCCGAAGATGGCAGCGGCTTGACCCTCCAATTTATCGGGGAATACTGCCCGCACACGGAACTGCCGAACTTACGGGGGCTGCATGGCATCGAGCTGAAGGACTTTGATCTGACCGGGCTGGCTGCTGTCCATCCCCATCTGAAGGAGCTGCGGCTCTGGGGCGCGCCGGGAAACCTGCAAAACTTCTCCGCTGTGGGAGCGTTCCGGGAACTGACGAACCTCTCCACCTTTGATCTGTTCGGCTTCGGGGCGGACGACATCCCCACCCCGGAGCAGATGCCGGAGCTTCGCTGGTTCTGGATGACCAGCCTGCCGGAAGATGCGGCAAAAGCGGCAAAGCAGCTCTGGAAAAGCAAGCCGGGAATGGATCTGCGGATCACCAAGCCCCGGAAACCGGAGTGGCTGGCGCAAAACCTGGACAACCCCTTCCGGGGCTGGGACGGCGCGGAGCATATCCCTGCCGCCGCTGCAAAAAAAGCAGCCAACCAATACCGCAAGACTCGCTCCCTGCTGATGAAGCTGGCCACTGAACCGGGCGAGGACGCCCAGGCCCAGGCGATGGATGCGGTGACAGCCTACACCCAGACTTTCAACAAGATGGGCTTTATCGAAACCGAGGAGCGGGATGAAATTTACATGGCTCTGCGGGGTATCCTGGATGCCCTGCCGGATGGCACGCTCCAGAAGGATGCCCTGATGGAGAAGTTTGAGCAGTTGAGGGATTTTTGAAAGGGGTGTCACATTGAGCTACACAAAATTCAGCAAAGAAGTAACCAAGTGGCTGAAAGACAATGGTCTGCCCTGCTATGGGACAGCCAACGATAGCCCCGAAGAAACAAAGGCCCGGCTGGACGCATGGATGCGCGGGATCAAAGAGATACTGCGCCAAGTGGATCACAGAAAAGCGTTACCGTGAACTGAATCTCCTG
>ENA-OQCJ01000028-OQCJ01000028.1-human-gut-metagenome-genome-assembly--contig:-NODE-28-length-16519-cov-1.443936_pt1 | contig 16519 bp, 9 predicted proteins | sample MGYA00242501_ERZ504584 | MGnify/ENA primary metagenome ERZ504584 (study PRJEB26092, sample SAMD00036341) | human gut metagenome | host: Homo sapiens | study: EMG produced TPA metagenomics assembly of the...
CGCGGTTCTGAGTTCACTCCTACCTACTATGTAGGCACCAACCAGAAGAAAGAGGTTACCGAACTCACTAAAAAGAACACTAACTACTACAAATATATATGGGACAACGTGGCCACTTATACTGACAAGTGGGGCAAACACTCCTTTACCGGTATGCTGGGTGCATCCATGCGTCAAGAGCAATACCGCCTGCTCGAAGGTACCGCCACCAACGTGCCCGAAGGTGAGGACGTGTGGAAATACATCGCACTGGGCAACAAGGAAGGCGCTACGGTGAAAGACGACGGCTGGAAATACCGCGGTCTCTCCTATTTCACCCGACTGAATTACAACTACAACGACAAGTACATGTTGATGTTCACCTTCCGTGCCGACGGCTCGTCCAAGTACAACGACAAATGGGGCTACTTCCCCTCCATCGGTGCCGCATGGGTCATCTCCCAAGAACCGTTTATGAAGAACCAGAATATCTTCGAATACATGAAGCTGCGTGCCAGCTGGGGTAAGCTGGGTAACGACAAGATTGCTGCCAGTGCAGGCTTCGCAAGCATACAGAACGTACAGTCCGTATTCGGTCCCAATACCGCCATCGACGGATTCATCAACACCACCAACTTCAGCTGGCTGGGTTGGGAAGTAGTGAACGAAACCAACGTGGGCGTCAACTTCAGTACACTGAAGAACCGCTTGAACGCCGACATCGACTGGTACTACCGTCTGACTGACAACGCCGTGATTTCACCCAAGCTCCCGATGAGTGGCGAGCTGCTGGCCGGCAACAACGGACAGATTCTGAATACCGGTATCGACCTCTCCTTGAACTGGAACGACAAGATTGGCCAGGACTTCAATTACAACATCGGCGTCAATCTCTCTTATCTGCATAACGAAGTGAAAAGCCTAAAAGGAAACATGAAAATCATCAAAGGCGGAAAGACCGTGAATATGGTGGGCGAGACGATGAACTCATTCTATGGCTACAAGGTCATCGGCATCTACCAGACTCCTGAACAATGTGCTGCCGACCCCATCGCCGTGGCCAACGGACTGGAACCCGGCGACTTCATCTACGAGGACGTGAACGGCGACCATGTGATAGACGGAAACGACAAGCAGGTGTTGGGCTCATACGTGCCCAGCTTTACTTATGGCTTCAATGCCGGATTCTCTTATAAGAACTTCGACTTCAGCCTCACTACCTACGGACAAGCAGGCGGCGAACTGTGGAACCGTAAGCGTGCCCTGCGCTATGCAGCCGACTACTATAACTTTGACCGTGCACAGTATGAGAACCGCTGGACGGGTGCAGGCTCTACCAACGAACATCCGTCGGCCAAGGCTCTTCTCAAAACCTGGAACAAATCAGACAGTAACAACGCTTCCTATTTCGTAGAAAGCTCCGATTACTTCCGCATCCAGAACATCACGCTGGGCTACTCGTTCAAGAACTTGAAGATAGGCAGCTACGTGATGCCGGGACTCCGCCTCTCATTGACGGCCGACCGCCCCTTCACTACCTTCAAGGCCAACAGCTTCACACCTGAAGTGTCGGATGCCGAAGGTTGGGATACCGAAGTATACCCTCTGACTTCAACCTATACTTTCGGAGTGCAAATAGATTTCTAAACCCTAAAACGTAAAACAATGAAATTCTTAAAGAAAACATTCGCATATATACTTCCGGCCATGATGGTACTGGGAGGAGCTACCGCTTGCACCGATTTCATAGAAATCGATCCGGAGAACAAAGTTCCCGAACAAGGCGTGGACTTTACCAACAAGAACAATATGTACCAACCCGTAGTGGGTGCCTACTCCAAAGTACGCACACAGGGCATGCACTGGTGCAACGCACTATTGATGTTCACCCGCGACGGTGACGTGTGGTCGGGCCGTACCGATGACCAGGCGATGCCGTGGCCTCGGACGCAAGTTCAACTACAACAACTCATTCTGGGCACTGAACCAGGTATGGATGAACTTCTACGACATCATCCGCATCACCAATGCCGCCCTGCAAAGCCTCGACGGTTATGCCGAATATCTTGCTGCAGGAAGCGAAGATTACAAAACCTACGAATCCTATTGCGGCGAAGTACGTACCATCCGTGCATGGGCTTACTATTGTCTGGTGACCAATTTCGGTCCCACCGTCATCTACCGTGACAACCTGCAGACCGATTTTCGCCGTTCTACCGTAGAGGCCGTATATAATTATATGCTGGAAGATTTGAACTACGCCATCGACAAACTGCCCCGCATGCGTCCCAACCAGATGGAACACAAGGGAGCCGTGACAGCCTTCACCGCCCAAGCATTGGCCGCCCGCATCTATCTGCTGAAAGGAGACTATGCACAAGTGGAGACACTGACCGATGACATCATCAAGAACGGTGGATTCCGTCTCTACGACGACTTCTACCAGCTGTTCAAAATTCCCGGAAAGTTGTGTGACGAATCTTTGTTCGAATGCCAGGTAACAGACTACGGCAATGGTTCTGGCGATTACCTGGGCGTAGACCAATGGTTCAATTTCCAGGGTCCGAACATGGCAGAGAGGTATGATGAAGTAGTGAACGCAGACGGTACCATCAGCTACAAGCAAGCCGAAGGCACCAAGTCCATAGGCGGCTGGAATTTCATAGGCTATGAACCCGAGTTCGTGGCATGGGCCGAAGCCCGTGGCGAAGGTGTGCGTGCCGAAACTTCTTTCCTGAAAGCCCTGAGCAAGACGCGCGAGGGTTGGCAGGTAGGTCCCACATCGGCCACCAAGACCGACTGTTGGAACGGCAAAGGTTACCTTCCCTACAATCAGATGACTCTTCCACGTACGACCTACGGAGCCAACAACAATGTGCGTATCATCCGCTATGCCGAAGTGCTGCTGATGAACTCCGAAGCCAAAGTCAGACTGGGCAAGGATGGAGACGCAGGCTACAACGAAGTGCGCCGGCGTGCAGGCATGAGCACCAAAACCGGTGTTACCCTGAAAGACGTGATGGACGAACGCCGGATGGAGCTTTGCGGCGAATGGTGTGCCCGTTATGTGGACTTGGTGCGTACCGGCGATGCCGCCACCGTACTCGGTCCCAAAGGATGGACAGCAGAAAAGACTTATTGGCCCATACCAGCCAACCAGTTGGACGACCTTCCCGACCTGAAGCTGGAACCCATTGACGGAATTGCCGAATAAATCCGCTCCAATATGGTAAAAAGATTCCTAATCAGTTGTGGAATAGCCTTTGCCGCTCTGACGGCAAAGGCAACCCCTGACGATTCCATCAAAGTGGTGAAGGGGCAAGTCAGTGACTATTATATCACTGTAACCCAAGACCGTATCGTAAAAGGACACGTACTGGACACCAACCGCCAGCCACTCGCAGGCGCCACAGTCATGTTCTTCGCAAGTCCCATGCACAATACCACTGCCCACGACGGCAGCTTTGCCATCAAAGGAGCGAAGAACGACGTGCACCTGTATGTCTACTATCCCGGGAAAAAGATAGTGAACAGAATCCTGGCACTGGATGAAACCGATATTGAGGTAGTGATGGAAAAAGAGGTACACAAGGCAACCGCAATCCGCCGTCCCGCCCAGGCGACCCGGTGGTATGACCACAGGCGCCTCTGTCGCGCACCTTCTGCAATCCGATGAACATCAGTTACAATTTCGAGCCTTTCAACAACAATGTGCGTCCCAACGGTTCGTTCCGTTCCTCTGCCGACCCGATGGCGGTGGAATACAAGGGAGAATACTTTCTGTTCTCCACCAACCAGGGCGGTTTTCACTATTCCAAGAACCTGGTGGATTGGGATTTCGTTCCTGCCGGCTTCCAACGCAAGCCTACGGACGACGACCAGTGCGCACCGGCAGCCTATGTAAGCGGTGACACGCTGTTCTATACCGGCTCCACCTACGAAGGCCTTGCCGTGTGGTACAGTACACACCCCAAAACGGGACGTTTCAAACGTGCCATCGAAAAGAATGTGCTTCCCACATGGGACCCCTGCATGTTTCTGGACGATGACGGCAGACTGTATATGTATTATGGCTCCAGCAATGAATATCCGCTAAAGGCGGTGGAACTGGACCGGAATGATTTCTATCCCATCAGCAAGATTCACGAAGTGATGATGCTCCGCCCCGAAGAACACGGCTGGGAACGTTTCGGCATGAACAATGACGATGAAGTGACACTCCGCCCATTCACAGAGGGCGCTTACATGACCAAACACAATGGCAAATATTATTTCCAATATGGTGCTCCGGGCACTGAATTCAAAGTCTATGCCGATGGCGTATATGTTTCGGATTCCCCGCTGGGCCCGTTTGTCTACCAGAAGCATAACCCGATGTGCTACAAGCCGGGCGGTTATGTGCAAGGTGCCGGTCATGGAGGCACGTTCTGCGACGTGAAAGGCAATTACTGGCACGTGGCCACCTGCATGCTCTCCCTGAAGTACAAGTTCGAACGCCGCATCGGTCTTTATCCGGTGGCTTTCGACAAGGATGGTGTCATGTATTCGTCCACTGCCTTCGGCGATTATCCCAACTGGGCAGAACCGATGGACGTAAAGAACCCTGCAGAGCGTTTCACGGGATGGATGCTTCTGTCCTACGGCAAACCGGTGGAGGTATCATCTACGGATAGCATCCATGCAGCTTCCAACCTGACGGACGAAAGTATGCGCACCTACTGGGCAGCCCGTTCCGGCAACCCTGGCGAATGGGCCGGGATAGACCTGGGCAGCACAAAGAATGTACGTGCCGTGCAGTTGAACTTCTACGACCATAAAGCGGTTCAATACAACCGTGCCATGGATATTTATCACCAATACCGTATTTTTGCTTCCGAAGACGGAAAAGAATGGACATTGGTCATAGACAAGAGCGACAGTGACAAGGATTGTCCGCACGACTACATCGAGCTCAACGAGCCGTTGCGTGCCCGTTATCTGAAATACGAGAATGTGCACATGCCTACGGGAAATGTCGCCTTGTCCGGCTTCCGCGTCTTCGGGAACGGTGACGGCGATGTCCCGCAAGCCGTGAAAGGACTGACTGTGAAACGTGACAGGAAAGACCGCCGGAATGCCCTTATCTCCTGGCAACCCGAAGCAAGCGCCTATGGCTACAACATCTACTACGGCACCGCCGAAGGCAAGATGTACAATGCCATCACGGTACTGGGACAGACGGAATATGACTTCCGCGGACTGGATGCGGACACGGACTATTACTTCACCATCGAGGCGCTGAACGAAAACGGCCGCTCGCCATTGTGCAAGACGACAAAAAATTAAACACAAGAAATAAAGATATGAAAAAACCAATAATGATACATGTGCTGGCTTTGTTCCTGATTTCCACATTGGCGAGCTGTGCATCCTGCTCTTCCGACTTGAAGGAAAACGGGAAAGAGAACGGAAAAGAGGAAAAGCCCGACACAGAGGAAGTACGTCCCGAATCATTCGCTTCGGATGACGAAATGCTTGATTACATCCAGAAGGTACATTTGAACTACATGTGGGACGGTGCGGAACCGACCTCCGGACTGGCACGCGAACGCATCCACCTGGATGGGGATTATCCCGAAAAGGACCAGAATGTTGTCACCACCGGCGGCAGCGGATTTGGTATAGCCGGACTGCTGGTAGGCATCGAACGCGGCTTCATCCCCAGGGAAGAAGGCGTGAAGCGCCTGACCAAGATTGCCGATTACCTGAAACGCGCCGACCGCTTCCACGGCGTATGGCCCCATTGGTTGTACGGCCCTACCGGCAAGGTGAAACCTTTCGGACAAAAAGATAACGGCGGAGACTTGGTGGAAAGCTGCTTCCTGATGCAAAGCTTGCTTTGCGTACGCCAATACTTCCGCGACGGCAACGAGCAGGAAAAGGCGCTGGCAGAGAAGATTAACCAATTGTGGAAAGAGATGGAGTTCAGCTGGTATCAGAATGGCAAGGATGTCATCTACTGGCACTGGTCTCCTGAATACAACTGGGAAATGAACTTCCCGCTGGAAGGCTACAACGAAGCATTGATTGTGTATGTGCTCGCAGCCTCCTCCCCCACTTATCCCGTTCCGGCTTCAGCCTACCACAACGGCTGGGCACGCGGCGGCGGCATCAAGTCCGACTCTGCCCCCTACGGCCTGCCTTTGGAATTGAAACACAACGGAGCCGAGAAACTGGGCGGTCCCTTGTTCTGGGCACAATACTCGCACATCGGTCTGGACCCGCGCAACCTGAGCGACCGCTATGCCAACTACTGGAACGTGGTGCGCAACCATGCCCTCTCCAACTACCGCTACTGCGTGGAGAATCCCAAACAATACAAAGGTTACGGCGAGGACTGCTGGGGACTGACCGCCAGCTACTCTACCAAAGGCTATGCAGCCCACTGCCCGGGCGACAACGACCATGGTGTCATCACACCGACAGCAGCCTTGTCCAGTTTTCCCTACACACCGGAGGAATCCATGCGTGCACTGAAGTATTTCTATTCCAAAGGCGACTGGATTTGGGGCAAGTACGGATTCTACGATGCCTTCTCCGAGGGAAGTGACTGGACGGTGCCCCGCTATCTTGCCATCGACCAATGCACCATTGCCCCGATGATTGAGAACTATCGTTCCGGCTTGTTGTGGAAACTCTTCATGAGCTGTCCCGAGGTTCAGGAAGGATTGCAGAAGCTGGGATTTAAGGCTTAGGGATTTACGATTGAAGTTAGTATGCGACATGATGGAGCAGCTAAGCTTAAGTTGAATTTCTATATCACTATTCCCCTCCCCCTTCAGGGGGCCGGAGGGGATAATCAAAATTATATCATATGAAGAAATACACATTATTAGCAGCCTTGGCTTTCTCTGCCCTCACCGTGACGGCAACGCCCAAAGAAAACACATCCCAAGGCAATCCGCAGGAGATGGATAAATTCATTACGGAGCTGATGGGCAAAATGACGCTGCACGAGAAAATCGGTCAGCTCAACCTGCCGGTAACGGGAAACATCGTCACCGGACAAGCCAAGAGCAGCGACGTTGCCGGTAAAATCCGCAACGGTGAAGTCGGAGGTCTGTTCAACCTGAAAGGCGTGAAGAACATCCGCGAAGTGCAGAAACTTGCCGTAGAGAACAGCCGCCTGGGCATCCCCTTGCTGTTCGGTATGGACGTGATTCACGGTTACGAAACGGTATTCCCCATCCCCTTGGCACTCTCGTGCAGTTGGGACATGGAGCTATAGAGAAATCGGCCCGTATCGCCGCCATTGAGTCGAGTGCAGACGGTATCTGCTGGACGTTCAGCCCGATGGTGGACATCTGCCGCGATGCCCGTTGGGGACGTGTATCAGAAGGCAACGGTGAAGACCCCTTCCTGGGTTCAGCCATTGCACAAGCCATGATTCGCGGTTATCAGGGCAAGGATATGAGTGCCAACAACGAGATAATGGCTTGCGTAAAGCACTTCGCACTGTATGGCGCCGGAGAAGCCGGCCGCGACTACAACACGGTGGATATGAGCCGCAACCGTATGTTCAACGAATACTTCCCTCCCTACAAGGCTGCCGTAGAAGCCGGTGTGGGTAGCGCAATGACCTCCTTCAATGAAATTGACGGAGTACCCGCCACTGCCAACCACTGGCTGCTGACCGACGTACTGCGCAACCAATGGGGCTTCGACGGCTTCGTGGTGACAGACTATACAGCCATCTCCGAAATGATAGACCACGGAATCGGCGACCTGCAGGAAGTATCCGCACGTGCCTTGACCGCCGGAACAGACATGGACATGGTAGCCGACGGATTTATCGGCACACTGGAAAAATCCCTGAAAGAAGGCAAAGTGACTGAGGCCGACATTGACAAAGCCTGCCGACGCATCCTAGAAGCCAAATACAAGCTGGGACTGTTTGCCAATCCGTATAAATACTGCGACGTGAAGCGTGCCGAAAAAGAAGTGTTCACTCCCGAACACCGTTCCATCGCCCGCCAGATTGCCACAGAGACATTCGTACTGCTGAAGAACCAGGACAATCTGCTGCCCTTGCAACGCAAAGGCAATATCGCCTTGATTGGCCCGCTTGCCAACACCCGTGCCAACATGCCGGGCACTTGGAGTGTGGCAGCCACAGCAGACAAATACAGCACCCTGCTGGAAGGTTTCAAGAATTCTGTCGGCTCCAAGGCCAACATTCTCTATGCACAAGGCAGCAACCTGATGTACGATGCCGACTACCAGACACGCGCCACGATGTTCGGCCGTGAACTGCCCCGTGGCAATGACCAAGAACTGCTGGACGAAGCCTGAAAGTAGCCGCACAAGCCGATGTCATTGTAGCCGCCCTCGGCGAGTCCTCCGAGATGAGTGGTGAGAGCAGTAGCCGTTCCGAACTGGAAATGCCGGACGCACAGCGCCACCTGCTGGAAGCATTGCTGAAAACGGGCAAACCCGTAGTATTGGTATTGTTCTCCGGACGTCCCGTAGTGCTGACTTGGGAGAATGAAAATGTTCCTGCCATCCTGAATGTATGGTTCGGAGGTAGTGAAGCTGCAGACGCCATTGCCGACGTAGTGTTCGGAGACGTTTGCCCCAGCGGTAAGCTGACCACCACTTTCCCGCAGAATGTGGGCCAGTTGCCTATGGCATACAACCACAAGAATACCGGCCGTCCTCTGAAAGAAGGCAAATGGTTCGAGAAGTTCCGCAGCAACTACCTGGATGTGAGCAACGACCCGCTGTATCCTTTCGGCTATGGCTTGAGCTACACCACCTTCCAGTACAGTGACATCACGCTCAGCTCCAAGCAACTGAATGCGGACGGCAAGCTGACCGCTTCCGTAACCGTAACCAATACGGGTAACTACGATGCAGATGAAATCGTACAGCTCTATATCCGCGACTTGGTGGGCAGCATTACCCGCCCCGTGAAAGAGCTGAAAGGCTTCGAGCGCATCCACCTGAAAAAAGGCGAAAGCAAGCAGGTGACCTTCACCATTACCCCCGAATTGCTGAAGTTCTACAACTACGACATACAGTATGTATACGAACCCGGCGAGTTCCATGTAATGATTGGACCCAACAGCCGCGATGTAAAGACTACGAGTTTTGAGTTGAAATAGGTATAGTTTTGCTTTTAGGTAAGAGGGCAGTCCGCGAAAACCGGGCTGCCCTTTTTTAACACCGTCACCAAATCTTTTTTGCATTTTGATTGTTCAGAGGAGAAACTGAATGATTTATCCACTAAAAAATCAATGTAATGAAGAAGAACCTAAACCTTCCCAAGAAGAAAACCGGAAGACTGAGAAACCTATTTCTGACGGTGTGCCTGCTGGCAAGTGTCGCCGCATCGGCGCAGGAGAAAACAGTAACCGGTACCGTGACCGATGCCTGGGTGACCCGCTGATTGGTGCCACCGTATTGGTGCAGGGAACCTCCAATGGCGTGATTACCGACATAGACGGCCGGTACTCCATCCAGGCCACCCCGGAGAACACATTGGATTTTTCCTATGTAGGCATGGTGAAGCAAGCTGTCAAGGTAGGCAGCCAGTCGGTAATCAACGTCCAGATGAAAGACGACTCGCAGATGCTGGCCGAAACCGTTGTCATCGGTTATGGCAGCGCCAAGAAGCGAGACCTTACGGGCTCCATCACCAACATTAAAGGCGACGAAATCGCCAACAAGCCGGTGGTCAACCCCGTATCCGCACTGCAAGGAAAGATTGCCGGCGTGCAGGTGATAAACTCCGGCAAGGCAGGCTCCGACCCGGAAATCCGTGTACGCGGAACAAACTCCATCAACGGCTACAAGCCACTCTATGTGGTGGACGGACTGTTCAACGACAACATCAACTTCCTGAATCCGCAGGACATCGAATCCATGGAGATACTAAAAGACCCGTCGTCGCTCGCCATCTTCGGTGTGCGCGGTGCCAACGGCGTGATTATCATCACCACCAAGAAGGCGAAAGAGGGACAGACACGCGTCAATATCAACGGCTCGTTCGGTTTCAAGTCCGTCACCGACAAAATTGCACTGACGGATGCCGAAGGCTTCAAACTGCTGTACAACGAACAGTTGAGGAATGAAGGCAACCCGGAATACAACTTCTCGGACTGGACGGGAAACACCAACTGGCAGGATGAAATCTTCCAGACTGGGTTCATCACCAACAACAACATCAGCATCACGGGTGCCTCGGACAAGAACAGCTTCTATCTCGGTGCGGGCTATGCCTACGAACAAGGCAACATCAAGCACGAGAAGTACAGCAAGATTACGCTGAACATCAGCAACGACTATAAAGTGACGGACAACCTCAAGGTAGGTTTTCAATTCAACGGGGCACGCATGCTGCCCGCCGACACGAAGAGTGTGGCTACAGCCCTGCGCGCAGCTCCGGTGGCGCATGTATTCAACTCCGAGTACGGCCTCTACACCTCACTGCCCGGATTCCAGAAGGCACAGATGAACAACCCGATGGTGGACGTAGACCTGAAGGCGAATACCACGAAAGCCGAGAACTACCGTGGCTCGGGCAACGTGTACGGGCAATGGGATTTCCTGAAACACTTCCAGTTCAAGGCCATGTTCTCCCTGGACTATGCCTCGAACAGCACACGGACATACACCCCGGTTATCCAGGTATATGACGCAAGCGTCGAGGGAGACATAGCCACGCTGGGCAACGGCAAGACCGGAGTGTCCCAAGCCAAAGAAACGGAAATGAAGGTACAGAGCGACTATCTGCTGACCTACACCAACTCCTGGGGAGACCACAGCGTGACGGCCACAGCCGGTTTCACCACCTACTACAACAAGCTCGAGAATCTGAACGGCGCCCGTACCCAAGGGGTAGGCCTGGTCATTCCGGACAATCCCGACAAATGGTACGTAAGTATCGGCGACGCAGCCACCGCCACCAACGGCAGTACGCAGTGGGAACGCTCCACCGTGTCCGTGCTGGCACGCGTGCTCTACAACTACAAGGGCAAGTACCTGTTCAACGGCTCCTACCGCCGCGACGGTTCTTCCGCCTTCTCCTACACCGGCAACCAGTGGCAGAACTTCTACTCCGTCGGCCTGGGCTGGCTGATGAGCGAGGAAGCATGGATGAAGGACATCACCTGGCTGGATATGCTGAAACTGAAAGGCTCATGGGGCACACTGGCAACCAGAACCTGGACCGCGCCTATCCCGCCGAACCGTTGCTGACGAATGCCTACTCCGCCGTGTTCGGCACCCCGTCTGCCATCTATCCGGGCTACCAGCTTGCCTACCTGCCCAACCCCAAACTGCGCTGGGAGAAGGTGGAAGCCTGGGAAGCCGGTGCAGAAGCCAACTTCCTCCGCAACCGCCTGCACTTTGAAGGGGTGTACTACAAGAAGAAAACCAAAGACCTGCTGGCCGAAGTGCCGGGCATCTCGGGCACCGTACCGGGTATCGGAAACCTTGGCTCCATCGAGAATTCGGGCGTAGAGCTTGCCTTGAGCTGGCGCGACCGGATAGGCGACTGGAACTACAACATCGGAATGAACCTTGCCACCATCAAGAACAAGGTACTGAGCCTCGTGCAGGAAGGCTACTCCATCATAGCCGGAGACAAGCAGCAGAGCTACACAATGGCAGGATACCCCATCGGCTACTTCTACGGCTACAAGGTGGAAGGCGTCTACCAGACCCAGGAGGAGATTGAGCACTCTCCCAAGAACACACTGGCAACCGTCACCCCGGGCGACCTGAAATTCCGCGACGTGAACGGTGACGGTGAAATCACCACGGCAGACCGTACGATGATTGGTAATCCTACACCCGATGTCACCTACGGCTTCACGCTCGGCCTGGGCTACAAGAACTGGGAGCTTGCCGTTGACATGATGGGACAAGGCGGCAATCAGATTTACCGTACCTGGGACAACTACAACTGGAGCCAGTTCAACTTTATGGAGCAACGCATGGACCGCTGGCACGGTGAAGGGACCAGCAACACCCAGCCGCTGCTGAACACCAAGCATACCATCAACAATCTGAACTCCGAGTATTACATAGAGGACGGCTCGTTCTTCCGCATCCGTAACGTGTCGCTGGCATACAACTTCGACAAGGCGCTGATTTCGAAGATAGGCATGCAGGCGCTGAAACTCTACGTGAACATACAGAACCTGAAGACGTGGAAGCACAACACCGGATATACCCCGGAACTGGGCGGAAGCGCCATCGCCTTCGGGGTGGACGACGGCAGTTATCCGATGCCGGCGATTTATACGTTCGGATTTAATCTGACGTTCTAAAAGCCTCTCCCCTAAAAAAGAGTAACTTCAAACCTCCCCCGACTCCTTCAAAGGGAACGGGGAATGAAAAATATAAATTTATGAAACTGATAAAATACATATTTACATTGCTGGTGGGTGCAACAGCCCTCTCACTGACATCCTGCAACGACTTCCTGGACCGCGATCCGCTGGGGCAGTTCACGGAAGATGACTCTCCCAACGCCCTTGTAGGCGGGAAGATATTCAACGTCTACTACCTGATGCGCTCGTACGACATCACTGCCGGTATTCCTGCTTTTATGGTGCACATGGTGCGCAGCGAGGACTCCGAGAAAGGCAGTGATGCCGGCGACGGCAGCAACGAGGCCGCCATGTGGGACGACTTCGAATACACTGCCTCCAACGGGCCGCTCAGCGCCTATTGGGGACAGAACTACAAAATCATCTACCAGTGCAACGAAATCCTGGACGACATTGAGAAGAGCGGACACAAGGACGACACCGAAGCCATCCGCAACCGCGGCGAAGCGCTCTTCTTCCGTGCCTGGTGCTACTTCAACCTGGTACGCGCCTTTGGCGAAGTGCCGCTGGTCACCATCAAGGTAGTGGAAGCCTCCGATGCCAACGTGCCCAAGACCACGGCGGAAAAGATATACGAACAGATTGACAAAGACCTGACCGAAGCCGAAGAATGCCTGCCCCTGCGGTGGGACAGCGACTATACGGGACGGCTGACCTGGGGCGCCGCACGCTCCCTGCACGCACGCACCTATATGATGCGGAACGATTGGGACAATATGTACACAGCCTCCACCGAAGTGATAAAGTCGGGCATCTACAACCTGAATACACCGGTCGACAAAGTCTTCACCGTAGAAGGGGAGAATTGCGGTGAGAGCATCTTCGAACTGCAATGCGAAGCCACCGATGCCATGAAAGAGGATGCTAGCATCGGCAGCCAGTTCTGCCAGGTGCAAGGGGTGCGCGGAGCCGGCGAGTGGGACCTGGGATGGGGCTGGCACATGGCCACCAAACTGATGGGAGAAGCTTTTGAACCGGGCGACCCGCGCCGGAACGCCACATTGCTCTACTTCCGTCACAGCACGGACGAGCCCATTACACCGGAGAATACCAACCAGCCTTATGGCGAGTCACCCGTATCCACCGCCATGGGTACCTACTTCAACAAGAAGGCCTACACGGACCCGACACTGCGCCGCAAGTACAGCCGTATGGGTTTCTGGGTAAACATCCGCCTCATCCGCTATCCGGACGTGCTGCTGATGGCTGCCGAAGCCGCCAACGAGAAAGGGCTGACAGGCGAAGCCGCCGGGTATCTGGAACAAGTACGCGCCCATGCCCGCGGCACACTGGCAGACGTGCTTCCGAAGGTAGAATCTGCCAGCCAGTCTGTGCTGCGTGACGCCATTCGCCACGAACGCCGCGTAGAGCTGGCACTGGAACCCGACCGCTTCTACGACCTCGTGCGCTGGGGCATTGCCAAAGAAGTGCTGCAAGCTGCCGGAAAGAATTACCAGGACAAGAATGCACTACTGCCTCTGCCCCAGACAGAGATAGACAAATCGAACGGAGTACTGGTACAGAACCCCGACTATTGATACCCGGCCAAAGGAAACAGCCGACCCAATCAATGGCAAAAGGTCTGTTTTATAACTTGCTCTCAATCAAAGCATTGCTACTGCAAAGAGCTGCAAACTTTTTGCAGTGGCACTGCACAACAGTTGCAGTGTCGCTGCAAAGCAGTTGCAGTAGCGCTGCAAATTGTTTGCAGTATCACTGCAGAGATATTGCAGCACCGTTGCAAAGAAGTCATAGCGCCACTGCAATAGAGTGACGGCAATCTAAAAACAATGAAGGGAACATACTTACAAACAATTAATTCAATATGAATATGAAGAAAATTTTCAAGAGAACAAGTCTGCTGCTCGCAACCGCTTTAATAGGTGGCACCGCCACCGTGCAGGCGCAGAAATCTCCGCAGGACATGGACCGCTTCATCGACGCACTGATGCGCCGGATGACTGTGGAAGAGAAAATCGGCCAGCTCAACCTGCCCGTGACCGGAGAAATCACCACCGGTCAGGCAAAGAGCAGTGACGTGGCCAAGAAGATTGAGCAGGGGCTCGTGGGAGGGCTTTTCAATCTGAAAGGAGTGGCCAAGATACGCGACGTACAGAAACTGGCCGTAGAGAACTCCCGCCTGGGCATCCCCCTGCTGTTCGGCATGGATGTGATACATGGCTATGAGACCATCTTCCCCATCCCCCTCGGCCTCTCCTGCACGTGGGATATGGCAGCCATCAGGCAGTCTGCCCGCATAGCCGCTACAGAAGCCAGTGCCGACGGCATCTCATGGACCTTCAGCCCGATGGTGGACATCAGCCGTGACCCGCGCTGGGGACGTGTATCCGAGGTTCGGGCGAAGACCCGTTCCTCGGAGGCGCCATCGCCCGCGCCATGGTGTTGGGGTATCAGGGAAAAGACCTGAACGACCAACTGACACGGAACGACGAAATCATGGCATGCGTCAAGCACTTCGCACTGTACGGTGCCGGAGAAGCCGGACGCGACTACAACACCGTAGACATGAGCCGCAACCGCATGTTCAACGAATACATGTACCCCTATGAAGCAGCCGTCCGCGCCGGAGTGGGTAGTGTGATGGCCTCCTTCAACGAAGTGGACGGCGTGCCCGCCACCGCCAACCACTGGCTGATGACAAACGTGCTACGCAAACAATGGGGCTTCAACGGTTTTGTGGTGACCGACTTTACCGGTATCTCCGAAATGGTGGAACACGGAATCGGCAACCTGCAGACCGTTTCCGCTCGTGCGCTCAACGCCGGTGTGGACATGGATATGGTGAGCGAAGGTTTCGTGGGCACGTTGAAAAAGTCGCTCATCGAAGGCAAAATAACCATGAAGACACTAGATGCAGCCTGCCGCCGCATCCTTGAAGCGAAATACAAGTTAGGGCTGTTCGATGACCCTTACAAATACTGCGACCTCAGCCGTCCCGCACGCGACATCTTCACCCGCGAGCACCGCGCCGCTGCCCGCCGGATTGCCGCCGAAAGCTTTGTACTGCTGAAGAACGAACCTTTTGAGGGACAAGGCAAGCAGTCTTCTCGTCCCGTCCTTCCCTTAGAGAAGCAAGGCACCGTCGCCGTCATCGGCCCCCTGGGCAATACCCGCAGCAACATGCCCGGCACCTGGAGCGTTGCCGCACGCCTGGACGACTATCCCTCTCTGTACGAAGGATTGAAAGAAATGACAGCCGGCCGGGTGAACATCACCTACGCCAAAGGCAGCAACCTCATCGGTGATGCAGCCTACGAGGAACGCGCCACCCTATTCGGCCGATCGCTGGGCCGGGACAACCGTACGGATAAGGAACTGCTGGACGAAGCTTTGAAGGTGGTCTCCGGTGCCGACGTGATTGTAGCCGCCCTGGGCGAGTCTTCCGAAATGAGCGGTGAAAGCTCGAGCCGTACCGACCTCGACATCCCCGACGTGCAACGCACCCTGCTGGAGGCCTTGCTGAAGACCGGAAAGCCCGTTGTACTAACCCTCTTCACCGGCCGGCCGCTGACGCTCACCTGGGAGCAGGAACATGTGCCCGCCATCTTGAACGTATGGTTCGGTGGCAGTGAAGCGGCATACGCCATCGGCGACGTACTGTTCGGCGACGTGAACCCAAGCGGTAAGCTGACCATGACTTTCCCGAAGAACGTGGGGCAGATACCTTTATTCTATAACCACAAGAATACCGGTCGCCCGCTGGCTGCCGGCAATTGGTTCGAGAAGTTCCGCAGCAACTATCTGGATGTGGACAATGAACCGCTGTATCCCTTCGGATACGGACTCTCATACACCACTTTCCAGTACAGCGACATCGCCCTCAGTACCCCGGTCATGGGACAAAATGGCTCCACCACTGCCGTAGTCACCGTGACCAATACCGGCAAGCGTGACGGCGCAGAAGTCGTGCAGCTCTATATCCGCGACCTCGTAGGCAGCATTACCCGCCCCGTACGCGAGCTGAAAGGCTTTGAAAAGGTGTTCCTGAAAGCGGGCGAAAGCAAGACCGTATCCTTCAAGATTACCCCTGAGCTGCTCCGCTTCTACGACTACGACCTCAACCACGTGGCCGAGCCGGGAGATTTCGATGTGATGATAGGTGGCAGCAGCCAGGCAGAAAAGACAGCCCGACTGACACTGAA
>ENA-OQCJ01000029-OQCJ01000029.1-human-gut-metagenome-genome-assembly--contig:-NODE-29-length-16497-cov-0.880635_pt1 | contig 16497 bp, 23 predicted proteins | sample MGYA00242501_ERZ504584 | MGnify/ENA primary metagenome ERZ504584 (study PRJEB26092, sample SAMD00036341) | human gut metagenome | host: Homo sapiens | study: EMG produced TPA metagenomics assembly of...
CTCTTTGTTTTCATTTGTCTCATTTACTTGCATATTGCGTCTACCTCCGCCATAATCTGATTATTTGCAAATCCCTTCAGGTCCATAGCGCCGGACGGACATGCAACGGTACATGCACCGCATCCATGGCAAAGTGCGCCGTTAACGACTGCCACATGTCTGGTTTCACGGATTCCATGGTCGTTGACCTGACGGTCTTCGTAGGAAATTGCGCCGTATGGGCAGACTTTTTCACAGGATGCACATCCATTACAGAACAGCGGATTGGATTCTGCTGTACACGGGTTGGTGGTCAGTTTGTCTTTTGCCAGCAGTCCGACTACTTTGACAGCAGCAGCTCCTGCCTGTGCAACGGTCTCCGGGATATCTTTCGGTCCCTGGCATACGCCGGAGAGGAAGACACCTGCGGTCGGGGACTCTACCGGACGCAGCTTTGCGTGTGCCTCAGTAAAGAAATCGTTGGTATCCATACTTGCGGTCAGCATGGTAGCCAGTTTTCTTGCATCTTTGCTCGGCTCGATGGCAGTTGCAAGGACAACAAGGTCTGCTTCCATTTTGATCTGACGGTTGTCAAGCAGGTCGGAACCCTGTACCAGAAGACGTCCGTTCGGAGCCTCGGATACTTTTCCTACCTGGCCTTTGATGTAGTCTACATCAAACTCTTCTACCGCACGGCGATAGAACTCATCGAAGTTTTTACCCGGGGTACGAACATCAATGTAGAAGACATGTACATTGACATCCGGATAATGGTCACGCACCAGCATAGCCTGTTTTGCGGTGTACATACAGCAGATCTTGGAGCAGTAGCTCTTTCCTCTGCAAGTCACGTCACGAGAACCGACACACTGGATAAATACGATATCCTTCGGATGCTCGCCGTTGGAAAGACGTACTACTTTACCGCCTGTCGGGCCGGCAGCATTCATCAGACGCTCCATCTCAAGGGAGGTAATTACGTCTTTGCTCTGGTTGTAATAATATTCGTCAAACTTGTCCAGACTGATGGTATCGAAACCAGTTGCCACAACGATTGCGCCGTACTCTCTGGTGATTACTTCATCTTTCTGGTCGTAGTTTACTGCACCTGCTGCACAGACTTTGGAGCAGATACCGCATTTTCCGGTTTTGAAGTGGATACAGTTTGCAGTATCAATAACCGGTACGTTCGGAACTGCCTGTGCGAACGGTGTGTAGATTGCAGTACGGTTGGACAGGCCTCTGTTGAACTCGCTCAGGTTCTTCTTGGAAGGACATTTCTCCTGACAGAGTCCGCATCCGGTACATTTGTCCATATCTACGTATCTTGCTTTCTTACGGATGTCTACTTTGAAATCACCGACGAATCCGCCAACGCTCTCTACCTCACTGTAGGTATAGATGTTGATCTTCTCATGCGCGTTTACCTCTCCCATACGAGGAGTCAGGATACAGGAAGAACAGTCGAGGGTCGGGAATGTCTTGTCAAGCTGTGACATTCTTCCGCCGATACTCGGGGTCTTCTCTACGATATCTACTTCATAGCCTGCATCTGCGATATCCAGTGCAGTCTGAATACCTGCGATACCGCCTCCGATCACCAGCGCACGTTTTACAACGCGGCTCTCGCCCGGGGTAAGCGGGGTATCCAGCATAACTTTAGCAACGGCTGCACGGGCCAGAATTACGGCCTTCTCGGTAGCCTCTTCCATGTCTTTATGAATCCAGGAACACTGCTCACGAATGTTTGCAATCTCCAGCTGATACGGGTTCAGGCCCGCTTTTTCTGCTGCTTTGCGGAACGTTCCTTCATGCATACGCGGAGAGCAGGAACAGATGACAACGCCGGTCAGATGCTCGTTCTGAATGGCATCGATCACTTTCTGCTGACCCGTTTCGGAACACATATACTGATAATCCTCTGCATGAACAACACCCGGCTCTTTGCTGATGACGTCAACAACTTTTTTGACATCAACCGTAGCCGCAATATTTGTACCGCAGTGGCAGACAAATACTCCTATTCTTTGCACTTTTCTCTCACCTTTCTGTGGATGGGTTGTTTTTTTACTTTTCTATATTTACGGAATGCACTCATCAGAAGCTGCTGCGGAGTCTCATCATCCAGAAGAGCCGGAATTTCATCCGGAGAAAGATAATTCTCTCCTCTCTGACGGATCACGGAAAGACGAACTGCCTCGATCAGTTTGGCAGGTTTTACGTCTCTTGGACAGCGCTCTACACATGCGAAGCAGGAGAGGCATTTCCAGATGGACTTGGAGTTCATCAGTGCTTCCACATCGCCGTTCTGTACGTAAGATACAAACTGATGCGGACGGATGTCCATTTCGTTATAAGCAGGACAGGATGCGGAACATTTACCGCATTTCATACATTTTCTGGTATCCACACCGGCGATGGCACGGATTTCATCGGATGTTGCAATTTTCATGCCTGCACCTCCTCTTTGATGCCGAGTGCTTCTGCAAGAAGCTCGGTAAAGTAGGTAACCGGAAGACCTTCTTTTGTTCCGTTATTGCGCAGGTTGTACATGCAAAGCGGACATGCAGTGATCAGTTCTTCTGCTCCTTTGTAGGATGCGGATGCCATGATCTGGTCTACCATGTTGGATGCCATTTTCTTTTTCTTTGAGGGATATGTAGCCGCCGCAGCACTCATTTCTCATCGGATATACGACCGGTGTTGCGCCAAGGGCCTTGATAAAGTCTTCAATGATTGTCGGATTTTCCGGATCGTCAAACTGCATTGTGGTGCTCGGACGAAGCAGCATACAGCCGTAATATGCGCCGATTTTTCTTCCTTTTAATGGGTTTACCACTTTCTCTTTGATCTTGTCAAATCCAACGACGTCACGCAGCACTTCCAGATAATGAAGTACTTTCGTTTCGCCAAGATATGGCTCGGAAAGAGCCATGTAGTTGTTTACTTTTGTCTGAATGTCTTCTACATTCGCCATGTCATCGTTTACGCGTTTGATCACGTGATGACAGGCGGAACAGACTGTGATCAGATCCTGTCCTTTTTCTTTGGCGTCTGCTAAGGCGCGAACCGAAGAAAGTTTTGTGGCGATTTCATCGGATGCCTGTGGATACACAGCTCCGCAGCACTGCCAGTTTTCAATTTCTTCCAGTTCAAATCCCAGAACTTTTGCGCACTCTCTGGCATAATGATCCAGATCTTTTGCTTTGTTCTTCAGCGTACAGCCCGGAAATAACTGTAGGTCATGGAATTGCTCCTTTCTTACTTGCTCCTGTTGGTTTCCATTTTTCCTGCGGTATCTTCTGTCCGGCACCGGAAAAGTTTCCGGTACTCTTTTTATGTACACCCGGCGGAAAATTTCTTCAGGCGCACGTTAAGGCAGTGGGAGATACCGCTCTTTCGCACTTTCTGCCACTGCCATAAATTTTATGTTTTGAGCTTATTGCCCGCTCTTAGTGCTCGATCTGTGCGATAACTGCTTTTAATGCGTCGGCACTTGCTTTGAGTTTTTCTACTTCCTCTTTTGTCATACGCATCGGAATCTTGCCCTGTACGCCTTTCGGTCCAACGAGGGTCAGTGTGCTTAAGCATACATCCTCGATGCCGTACTCACCGTGCATCATGGAAGATACGGTTGCTACAGAATCGGAAGAAGAAAGAATGGTTGCTACCAGTTTGCATACTGCAACAGATACTGCATAGAAAGTAGCTCCTTTGTTTGCAATAACCTGTCCGCCGGAAGTTCTTACGTACTCCAGCATAGCATCTTTGTCGATCTTGGTTACGTTCCTGCCCATTTTTTCTACGGTCTCGTAGTACTCGTCCAGACTGACACCGGAAACGTAAGCGCCGCTCCACGGAATGAAGGAAGTATCGCCGTGCTCACCGAATACGTAAGCGTGGATGTTTTTCTGGGCAATGTTGAGGTGTTCAGACAGTCCGCAGCGAAGTCTCGCGGAATCCAGCATGGTACCAGAACCAAGGATCTGGTTTTCCGGAAGTCCGGAGATCTTTGTAAACACGTAGGTCATGATATCAACCGGGTTGCTTACAATGATGTAGATGGCATTCGGAGCCGCTTTTACGATTTCCGGTGTGATGGATTTTAAGATGTTTACGTTGGTCTGGGTCAGCTCAATACGGGTCTGGCCAGGCTTTCTTGCAATACCGGAAGTAATAATTACGATATCAGAGTCCTTGGCATCCTCATACTCACCTGCGATGATGGAGACCGGATCGCGGAAGCAGGTACCCTGCGCGATATCCATAACCTCTCCCTCTACTTTTTTCTTGTTAATATCGATGAGAACAATCTCAGACGCGATGTCTTCGTTCGACAGTGTATAGGCGATCGTAGATCCAACGCTTCCAGCTCCAATGATGGTAATCTTGCTGCTCATAAATACTCCTTTCTAAAATACCCCTAGTTGGTTTTTGTGATTGATAAATTTTTCACTTTCCTTATCATAGCACTATGACAAGAATTTAACAAGTGTTTTTTTTCGAGCATTTTCGTGAAATCTTTTTTTCTCACTGAGCCCGTACGCTTCCAGAAGGGGTGTTCTGGATATATTTCAATACAATTATACCATTTTTTGTTCTTTTCACAAGAATTCTTTCCAAAAACTTACAGCTTTGTCCTTCATCCCGCAGAATTCGTCTTTTTCCGCATGGTTCCCGGGTTTTTGCTTTCTGTGTTTAGTTTCACACGTCTAACTTTCGTTCGTTATATTTTTAACAACTTTTCGTCATACGGCTAGTTTCTGTTCCTTCTTTTCTACTATTTTGTTAGGATGTATCCGCCAAACATTTTCCTGTCTGATTTTTCATTTCTGCTGCCGCCAGACGCAAAAAAGACACGGATTTTTCTGTTCCGTGTCTTTTTTGCTTCTGTTTTTTCTGTTTTTGCTTCTATTCTTCTGTTTCACGAGCCGTTGCCGCTTCGGCAAATGCATTTCCATATTCGGCAAGCGCCTCTTTTGCATAGACGGCATCTGACCGGTACGGCACATTTCCGTTTCCGACGTGCATCGTCACGTCCGCGCCTTTTCCAAGGATCAGAACAACCTCTCCCGGTACGGCGCCAAGAATCGCCTCCCGGATTGCTGCTCCGCGGTCCATGCGGATCTGGAAGGATGCACCTTCCTTTGCTATGTACCCGCCGATCTCCTCACAGATCGCCTGCGGATCTTCGTTTCCCGGATCATCCGGTACGAGGAAAATCCGGTCCGCCCGTTTTCCGGAAATCTCACCCATATCTTTTCTGCGGTTGAATGCTTTTCCGCCCGGGGTTCCGAACACAACGCTTACGCGGCTTCCCGGGTATTCGAGTGCTACGGTATCAAACATTTTTTCAAAACTCAGGCCATTGTGCGCGAAATCCACGATCGCCGTGACCTCGCCCGCGCTGCTCTCATACGTCTCCATCCTTCCCGGAACGGTGACGCCAAGGAGGCTTTCCTTGATCAGCGAAACCGGGATTCCCATCGACCAGGCAGCCGCAATGGCAGCTACGGCATTCTCCACATTGAAGGCTCCGTGCACCGGCAGGGTAAAATCTTCCGAGAAATCCGGTCCTGCCACATGGAAATAGAATTTTCCTCTGCCCGGCTTGATATCACTCACGCGGATTACAGCATTTTCTTTCGATCCAAACGTAACGACGCGCTCACATTTTGCCGCAGCTTTCAGGATTTCCCCGATATGGTCGCTGTCCAGGTTCACGCAGGCGCAGGTGCAGCGGTCGAAGATCTTTAATTTCGACTGGAAATAATCATCAAAATCCTTGTGCTCCGTCGGGCTGATGTGGTCCTTGGAGATGTTCAGGAAAATGGCGGTATCAAAATGCGTGTTTCCGACTCTCTCGTATTTGAGCGCCTGGAGGATACTTCCATCACCATATGGGAAAGGCCTGCATCTACGGCATTGCGCATATGACGGCACAGCTCCAGGGATTCCGGCGTGGTGAGCGTTGATGCTTCTCTCGTCTTTCCGTCGTAATATTCAATCGAACTTAACAGTGCACATCCGTTTCCGCCCTGTTTTTTCAGGCAGGCATCGAGCATCGACTGCAGGTAGTAGGCTGTCGTTGTCTTTCCTTTTGTTCCGGTCAGCGCCGTGACATGCAGCGACTTTGCCGGATAATCGTAAAACGCCTCACCCAGCACAAACTGTGCTTTTCTGGCATCGTTGACGATGAGTGCCGGAATTTCTTTTCCCGCTTCGTATTTTTTTTCACTTACATAGGCAACAGCACCGCGGTTTACGGCGTCTTTTAAGTATACCTCTTTGAATGCAGCTCCTTTGCAGAGAAACAGCGTTCCCTGATCCGCTCCGCCCGAAAAATACGTTACGAGGGTAACGGGTCTGTCCTCTCCTTCTTTTCCTTCCGGCTCTGCAAATTCCACCAGAAGGCCTTACCTGCTCCAGAAGTTTCTTATATTCTAATACCGACTGTTTCATAGGATATCTTCCTCTCTTCTATGGGATTCTTTTTCAGCTTTCCTAAAATCCAGGCTCCATTATACCAGAATTGAAACAGCTTGTCCATCTTGCGGCACGGCTTACATCATCTGCGCATTTTTCTCAAAAAGAGAACGAAGCGTTTTTGCGCAGTACAGGTACGCCGGAACGAGAAACAGATCGGCGAGAACCCATGCCACCGGGCTTGCGAAGCAGACTGCGGTGTAACCAAAATACGGAACCAGGAAAAAGGCTACCACCGAACGGCCGATCATCTCGCAGACGCCGGCAAGGATTGCAAATTTGCTGAAGCCCATGCCCTGCACGGTAAAGCGTACGACATTGACAAGGGTCAGCGGAATGTAAAATACCATGTTGATCAGCAGCATCTGACGCGCCTGGTCGAGGATGACCGTCTCGGATGCATCTACAAAGAGAAGCGAAATCTGGCGGGACCACAGAAACATGACACCTAAAATAACCACAGAATACACGCTTCCGATGATTGAGCTCGCCAGGATTCCGGTGTTGACGCGGTCCATCTTTTTCGCTCCGACGTTCTGTCCGGCATACGTCGCCATAGTGGAGCCGAGCGCGTCGAACGGGCAGCAGCAGAACATGGAAATTTTACCGGCAGCCGTAACAGATGCAACCGCAGTGGAACCAAGGCCGTTGACAGCGGTCTGCAAAATAACACTTCCGATCGCGGTGATTGAATACTGCAGTCCCATCGGGATTCCCATATTGCACAGATTAAGCACATAATGCTTGTGCAGCTTCCAGTCCTCTCTCGTAAAAGCAAGGATGGTGAATTTTTTCTTCATATAAAAGAGACACAGGAATCCAGAGACTCCCTGCGCGATAATCGTCGCCCACGCGGTTCCCGCTACTCCCATCGGGCGGACCAGAGCAAGATCTAGCACGATATTCAGTATTGAAGAGATACCGAGGAAAATCAGTGGGGAGCGGCTGTCGCCGAGGCTCCGCATAATTGCTGATGTCTGGTTATAGAGCACCATAAGCGGAATTCCGAGGAAAATAACAAAGATGTAAGCGTATGCACCGTCCAGAATATCGGACGGGGTTTTCATCAGAATCAGAATGTCGCGGCACCAGATGCAGACAAGAACGGTCATCACCACGGAAAGAATACCGGCCAGAACGGCTCCATTTCCTACATACCGGCACAGTGCTTTCCGATCTCCTGCACCGAACATCTGCGCAACCGGAATCGCAAATCCGTTGCAGACTCCCATACAGAATCCCACGATCATGAAGTTGATCGAACCTGTACTGCCAACAGCCGCGAGCGCTTTCGCGCCTAAGAATTTTCCTACAATAATCGTATCGACCATGCTGTAAAACTGCTGGAACAGCATGCCGAGCAGCAGCGGCAGTGCAAACCCCAGAATCAGTTTTACCGGGCTGCCGTTTGTCAGATCTTTTACTGCACTTTTCTTTGTTGCCATGTGATGTCCTCCCTATTGTCGTATGTTTTGCTTCCCCTTTTTGTCGAATCTCATGCCATTTTATATCTTGTTTTCTCAGAATGCAATCCCGTAATACTGCCGAATTAAGAGACGTTTTTTCATCACTTTTACGTGTTTTTGACATGGCGGCCGCCTGTGCAGGAATTCTGTTTTTTTGCGCACGCCAAAAGCGGCTGCGGCAGGTTCCCGTTCCGGAACGCTGTGCCGCAGCCGCTTTGCTGTTCTTTCTTATTTTGCAAATTCTTTCTTTTTCCACTGAAGCAGAATCATCACAGCCACCAATGCGGTCAGAAAATCAGAAACCGGCTGGGAGGCAATAACACCGGAAAAACCGGCAAGTTTTGAAGCGCAGAAAATTACAATGGCAAAAATCACGCCCTGACGTCCTGCTGAAAGAATCATTGCTCCTGCCCCGTTTCCGATCGCCTGGAAAATACAGGTCGATGCGAGTACGATACCAACAAACGGCATACCAATGAGCTGGACGCGGAGGATCTGCTGGGCCGCTGCAATGACATCCGCCTCTTTTAAGAACAGTCCCACGAGAAGCGGAGCCGCCGCACCGAGCACAACCGCCATTCCGGCACCGGTCAGCACTTCCAGGAGGAAGGCAAAGCGGATCGTCTCACTGAGACGTTTTTTTATTTTTCGCTCCATAATTGTATCCGACCAGCGGCTGTCCGCCAAAAGCGAAAACCGACCATCACAAGAACAGAAATCATAATAATTTTCAAAGCAATTCCCATCGCTGCAACTTTGTCCGTTCCATACGGCTGCAAAAATCGGTTCGTCAGCGTCACGCCGATGCTCTGCATGAAGTTTGTGACGGATGCCGGAATGCCGATGGCAAGAACGGCGAGCACCTCTGCTCCGGTCATTTTCAGTTTTCGGAAATCGACGGAGAGATAGCGGCATTTCTTTATCATAAAGATAACATAGAAAATATCACCGCAGATGTTGCCGATCACCGTTGCAATCGCTGCTCCGGCTGCTCCCATGCCGAGCGTGTAAATAAAGATCGGGTCAAGAATGATGTTGACGACGGCTCCCAGCATTGTTCCGATCATCGAGGCTTTTGCGAAGCCCTCGGTCCGAAGAAGATTGTTCGGCGTCAGCTGCAGGATGATAAACGGTGCGCCGAGTGCAATCCACTGGTAATAGTCCCCCGCATACTGCCACGTCTCTCATCACAGCCAAGCAGGCCAAGGATCGGCTGTTTGGCGGCAAGCAGGATGATGCTGACCGCAATGCCGACAGCAATCGCTGCGTAAAAGCAGAATACGCTGATCCGTCTTCCGTCCTCGTACTCTTTTTTACCGAAGAGGCGCGAAATGACGGAACTGCCGCCGACGCCGAAGATGTCACCGAGTGCAATCATCAGCGTGAAAATCGGTGTGCCGAGCGATACGCCGGCAATCAGTGCCGTGTTTCCGGTCCGCGCGATGAAAAAGTATCTACCATATTATAGATCAGCGACACGACCATGCCGAGCACGACCGGAAGTGCGAGCGTCATATATGCTTTGGACACTTTTGTTTTCTCAAATTAATTCGTTTTCCATTTTGAAAACTCCCCTTTCCTCTTTTCGGTTACAGTTCACTGGTACCCAGCAAACTGTAACATTTTTCATTCTGGTTTATCTTAGCAGACTTTCTTGCTTTTTCTTGTGTCATATGTCACAATAAAGAAAAAGTTTTCCAAAAATTTTTTCTGTGAAAGGATTTTCCTATGAAACGAATTTTTGATCCGGCTCTGCTGGACTTTTATCTTCAGAAACATGAGATCCCATCTCTTTTCGATACCCCGGATCTCGCATTTTCTCTGTATCAGTTTGAAAAGGGCGAACGGCTCGACACGCTGAATCCGGAGGAATACCTCTCGTTCCTCGTGGACGGTTCCATCGAGATCAGCGCCAACCGCGCCGACGGCACGAGCTACCCGATCGGCTATCTCGACGGCTTTACCTGCATCGGCGATATGGAATTCTGCGGAAAACGCGATGATACGCACCAGATCGAGGCACGCACCACCGCGCTTTGTATTGTTCTGCCGCTCGCTTCCACGAAAGAGCTTCTGCTGAACGACAACCGCTTTTTACGATATCTTTTAAACTCTGTCACCGAAAAGCTGATGCTTTATTCCAGCTCCCAGTCGAATTTTTCCACGCTCGAGGAATCCTTCCTCTCTTATCTCTCAGAGCGCTGTCCGGATCAGACGTTTTCCGGCGTGGAAAAGATGGCCATGCAGCTCCACTGCAGCCGCCGCCAGCTCCAGCGGGTTTTAAAGAAGCTGCTCGAAGAAGGACAGCTTGTGAAACTTTCGAAAGGTTCTTACCGCCTCAGCTGAAAACGCCATCGCTTCCTTATTTCCACGATTCCAGGATCGATGTTCCGATCGTTCCCTCCGGCATTTTTACGCCGAAGTTCTCTGCAACGGATGCGCCGATCACAGCGAAGGTGTCCTTCGTCTCCTGAGGCCGCTCTCCTTCATAGACGGTGAGTACGCAAGGAGCGGCGCCTGTTCTCTGGTGTGGTCCGTTCCGGTATAAGTCGGGTCGTTGCCGTGGTCTGCCGTGATCAGGAGCAGATCGTCGTCTTTTAACTGCTCCAGCAGCTTTCCAAGGTTCACATCGAATTTTTCAATCTCTTTTCCGTAGCCTTCCGGGTTTCTTCTGTGGCCCAGAGTGCATCGAAATCGACGAGGTTGACAAAGCACAGTCCGGTAAACTCTTTTCCTGCCGTCTCAATCGTCTGCTCCATGCCGTGGACGCTGCTCTTGGATTTCAGACTCTCCGTGATGCCCTCGCCGCAGAAAATATCGTTGATTTTTCCGATACTGATGACATCATATCCTGCCTCCTGCATCGCGTTGAGCACGGTTTTTTCCCGTCGGTTTGACAGCGTAGTCGTGACGGTTTGCGGTGCGGACGAACTCTCCTTTTTTCTTTCCGACGTACGGTCTTGCAATGACACGGCCGACTTTCCACTCGTCTTTCATGGTCAGCTCACGGGCAATCTCGCAGTAATGATACAGCGTCTCCAGTCCCATCGTCTCCTCGTTGCCGCAGATCTGCAGTACGGAATCCGCCGAGGTATAGACAATCAGTTCTCCGTTTTCGATCTCGCGCTCTGCCAGCTCATCGAGGATCTCCGTTCCGCTCGCCGCCTTATTGCCGATGATCTTTCTGCCGGTTCGTTTTTCCAGCTCGTCGATCAGTTCTTTCGGAAATCCGTGGTCGGTGAACGTAACGAACGGCTTTGTCGTGTAAATTCCCATCATCTCCCAGTGGCCGGTCATGGTGTCTTTTCCGTTGCTCGCCTCGTTCAGTCTTCTGGCGTAACTCTTTGCCTCATCCTCTGTCACACCGCAGAGATTTCCCATGCCGAGGCGGCGCAGGTTCGGGATTTCAAGGCCTCCCTGACTCTCCCAGATGTGGCCGAAGGTATTGACACCGACATCCCCAAACTTCTCCGAATCCGCCATCGCCCCGATTCCGAGAGAATCCAGGACGATCAGAAAAATACGGTTATATTTTCTCATACTCTTTACTCCTTTCTTTTTAACTCAGCTCAAACATTCCATGATAGAGCTGATAATATTTTCCTTTCTGTGCCAGAAGTGCGTCGTGGTCGCCGCGCTCTACGATATTTCCCTGCTCCAGCACCATGATCGCATTGGCGTTTCGCACGGTGCTTAAGCGGTGGGCGATGACAAATACGGTTCTGCCCTCCATGAGCTGGTCCATTCCTTTTTCGATCAGCGCCTCGGTTCTGGTGTCAACGGAAGATGTTGCCTCGTCAAGAATCAGCACCGGCGGATCGGCAACGGCGGCACGGGCAATCGCGAGAAGCTGGCGCTGGCCCTGGGAGAGGTTGGCTCCGTCGGAGGTCAGCATCGTGTCGTAGCCGTTCGGCAGACGGCGGATGAAGGAATCCGCATTCGCAATTTTGGCCGCATGTTCAATTTCTTCCTGCGTGGCATCGAGTTTTCCAAAACGGATGTTTTCTGCTACGGTTCCCGTGAACAGATGGGTATCCTGCAGAACGATACCGAGGGAGTGGCGCAGAGCGTCTTTTTCGATATCTTTTACGTCAATGCCGTCGTAGACAACCGCGCCGCCCTGGACGTCGTAGAAACGGTTGATCAGGTTCGTGATCGTCGTTTTTCCGGCTCCTGTGGAACCGACAAAAGCAATTTTCTGGCCTGGTTTGGCATACAGGCTGATGTTCTTTAAGATCAGACGGTCTGCCGTGTAGCCGAAATCCACGTTTTCAAAACGCACATCGCCCTTTAATTCCGTCATCGTTCCGTCCGGGCGCTTCCATGCCCAGCGGCCTGTTGTCTCTTCGCAGACGGCAAGTGCGCCGTTCTCTTCTTTTACGTTGACCAGTTCCACTTTTCCCTCATCGATTTCCGGCTCCAGGCTCATCACGTCGAAGACACGCTCCGCACCGGCGAGCGCTGAGAGAAGGAAGTTGCTCTGCTGGGTGAACTGGTTGATCGGAAGCGCCGCCTGGCGGACAAAGACAAGGTAGCTTGCCAGGCTTCCGATATCGGCTTTTCCGTGCAGGGCGAGAAGGCCGCCGAGCACTGCCACAATCGCATAATTGACATACGAAATGCTGACAACGACAGGAACCATCGTCGCCGCATACCCCTGCGCGCCGGTTCCCGCTTTCCGGAGCTCCTCATTCTTTTTGCAGAATTCCGTAAAGCTCTCTTCTTCGTGGTGGAACACCTTGACGACTTTCTGTCCGGTGATCAGCTCCTCAATATAGCCGTTCAGTTCTCCGAGGCTGTTCTGCTGCTTCGTATAATAACCCTTGCTGCGCTTTCCGCTGAACTTGATATACCAGAACATGATACCGTAGCACACCGTTACAATCAGCGAGAGCCGCCAGTTTAGGATATACAGCAAGGTCAGTGTTCCCACAATCTGGATGAAGCTCTGGATAACCATCGCAAAACTGTTGTTCAGGGCATCTGCCATCGTGTCGATATCGTTCGTGAAAAGACTCATGATATCGCCGTGGCGTCTGCTGTCGAAGAACTGCAGCGGCAGTGTCTGGACGTGTTCGAACAGATCGCGGCGGATATCAAATACAACCTGCTGTGCTGCTTTTACCATGGTCTGCGTGTAGCCGTATGCTGCGAGTGCGCCGCACCGAAAATGAGTGCCGTAATCAGCACGCCGCGCAGCAGTGTGTGCACATCTCCGTCCGCCAGTCCGTTGACAACCGGGCGGATCATATACGTTCCAAAGAGGTTGGCTCCCGCGCTGATTGTTACCAGTACCGCTACGACTGCGAGCATTTTTTTGTGCCGTCCCAGATAAGACAGGAAGACGCGCAGCGTGTGTTTCAGGTTCTTTGGTTTCTTTCCGCTATAAGCTCTCGCTGCCATTTTCGTCTCCTCCTTTCATCTGTGAGGCGTAAATTTCCTGATAAATCGGGTCATCCGCCAGCAGTTCAGCGTGCGTGCCGATCCGGTGTACTTTTCCGTCATCAAGAATGATGATCTGATCCGTATTCATGACGGATGTTACTCTCTGCGCAATGATAATTTTTGTGACATTCTTCCGCGCCGCCAGTGCCTCGCGGATCTTTTTTCTCCGTTGCCGTGTCGACCGCACTTGTCGAATCATCGAAGATCAGGATTTTTGCCTTTCCGATCAGCGCACGCGCGATGCAGAGACGCTGCTTCTGGCCTCCGGAGAGGTTGCTTGCGCCCTGCTCGAGCACGGTGTCGAGGCCGTCCGGCATGCGGTTCAAAAATTCATCCGCACACGCCGCGCGGCATGCTTCCCAGATCTCCTCATCGGATGCATCCACATTGCCCCATTTCAGGTTTTCACGCACGGTTCCGGAGAACAGCACGTTTTTCTGCAGAATGATATTGACTGCATCGCGGAGAGCGGCAAGATCGTACGCGCGCACATCCTTTCCGCCGACGCGGACGGTGCCGCGGCTGGTATCATACAGACGCGGAATGAGCTGCACCAGCGTCGTTTTCGAAGAACCTGTTCCTCCGAGGATTCCTACCGTCTGACCAGCTTTGATCTTCAGCGTAACATCGGAGAGTGCGTACTCTTTTGCTTCTTCTTTGTATTTAAACGATACGTTGTCAAACTCCACGCTGCCCTCTGTCACTTCTGCTACACCATTTTCCGGCGAGGTGAGCACGATTTTCTCATCGAGCACCTCGACAATCCGGTGTGCGCTCGCCATGGAACGGGTCAGAAGCAGGAAGACGTTTGCAATCATCATCATCGAGTTCATGACCTGCATGACGTAGCTTAGAAATCCGGTCAGGTTTCCGACGGCAAGCTGTTTTTTCAGAATCATATTTCCGCCGAACCACAGAATCAGCACGATCGCGGTATACATGACGCCCTGAAATGCCGGCAGATTCAGCACGGCGTAGTGGAACGTCTGCTCGCTCGCTGCGGTCAGGTCGGTGTTGACCTCGTTGAATTTGTCTTCCTCGTACTCATCCCGCACGAAAGCTTTGACGGCACGGATCGCGGTCAGCCCCTCCTGGACAACGTTGTTCAGGCGGTCCACCATGGACTGCAGTTTTGTGTACATCGGGGCAACTCTCCGCACAATCAGGGAGAGAATAAAGCCAAGAAGCGGGTACATACAAGGAATACAAATGCCAGCCGCGGATTCATATAGAATGAAAGGCCGATTCCCATAATCAGAAGCGACGGTCCGCGCGTGATCGGGCGGAAGCCGGCGCTTACCATATTCTGGATGACGGTAACATCCGTCGTCATACGGGTGATCAGGGATGATACCGCAAAGTGGTCGAGGTTGGAAAATGCATACTGCTGCATTTTCTCATACTCCGCCTTCCGGATCTCAGCTCCCCAGCCGTACGTCGCCCGCGCCGCAAAGTGCGCGTATAAAATTCCGGTCACAAGCGCACAGAGCGCGCAGACTCCCATCTGGATTCCCTTGCGGTAAATGTAAGGGATATCGCCGTTCGCAACGCCGATGTCAATCAGATTGGAAATCAGAATCGGAATAAAAAGTTCAAAACACGTTTCTACCAATACCAGCACTGCTCCGAAAATCATATCCCGCTTGTAGGGACCTGCATACGAGAGCAGACGCTTCATATCATTCATCTTCTGTCACGTCCTCCTTTTGCTGTTTTTCGGAGTCCATTTTACCATACCCCGGCACGATTTTCAACGCGCCGAAATAATCCCTTTTACCCCAAAAATCCCCTTTTCCCAACAACTTTTCTGTCGTCAGAAAAAGAGGATCGTTTTCTGGAAGCTTAAGTCTACCTTTTGAACGCATTGACCAGTGACACACCGGAAACCGCCGCCTCTCCGACAAATCCGATAACAAACACGTCCGCAATTCCGACCAGAGCCACCAGAAGCTGCTCTAGGAAAAGCGGAATAATCAGCTTTTTCAAATCCTGATTTGTAAACATAAAACCCATCCTGCCATTTTTCTTTCTGTCTCTATTTTAGACATCTAACAGCTCATTTGTCTAATGCTTATTCTAAATGGCAGTTCATACGCGGATTGCATATTACACTTCACAGAAATCTCTTTTCACTTTCTCACACAGCTTGCCATACACACGCTCCACAAACCACGGCTCTGTCGATTTTTCTGCGATCTGCTCCACCGGAATCCAGCCGACTGCGCTGTTTTCATCCGGCTTGCAGCGGATTTCCTGTACCGGGTCTGCTTCCATGAGATATGTCACATTCAGATGGAGATGTGTCACCACGTACTTTCCGCGCTTCACATGGCCGTCCACCGACAGGATTTCGAGCGAGAATGGCTGATCCGATAAGAGCTTCACCTCTTCAATCCCGGATTCCTCCTTCACTTCTCTTACCGCCACGCTGCAAAGATCCGCATCTCCGTCCGCGTGGCCGCCGAGCCATGCCCAGGAATGGTAAATATTGTGATACGCCATCAGCACCTGCTTCCGATCCGGGCTTACGACCCAGGCGGAGGCAGTCAGATGTGCGGTCTCATTTTCCCGCGTCAAAAATATCGCATCCGCTCTCCATCCATTTCAGCAGAATCGCCCGATCCCGCTCTTCCTGCTCATTGTACGGACGGTATTCCCGGATCTGCCGCAGCAGGTTTTCTTTGGCTGTTTCATTCTGCATCCGTTTTCCCTCCCACTTTGATTTTAAACGATTGATAAAAAAGACCCCGGCGCCTGTATTTCTACAGACCGCCGGGGTCTCCTTACGTTTGAACACAAATCATGCTATTGCATGAAAATCCTGATTCGGACAGATTCTGCTTAAATTAAGCGTTCTTCTGAGCGATAGCTGCCTGAGCTGCTGCCAGACGAGCGATCGGCACACGGAACGGTGAGCAGGATACATAGTCCAGACCAATCTTATGGCAGAACTCTACGGAAGACGGATCGCCGCCGTGCTCGCCGCAGATACCTACATGAAGAGTCGGGCGCTCTGCTTTACCTAACTTGATCGCCATCTCCATCAGCTTGCCTACGCCGGTCTGATCCAGTTTTGCGAATGGATCGTTCTCGAAGATCTTCTTGTCGTAGTAAGCGTTCA
>ENA-OQCJ01000030-OQCJ01000030.1-human-gut-metagenome-genome-assembly--contig:-NODE-30-length-16460-cov-1.032327_pt1 | contig 16460 bp, 21 predicted proteins | sample MGYA00242501_ERZ504584 | MGnify/ENA primary metagenome ERZ504584 (study PRJEB26092, sample SAMD00036341) | human gut metagenome | host: Homo sapiens | study: EMG produced TPA metagenomics assembly of...
TCTTTACAAGTATCAATCGCTTTTCCGCCACCACATGCAAAGATCATATCAGCATCAATAACTTCTTGATGAGAATTTAATTCATCTATGTGTTCACGACTGGCTTCACCACCGTATTCAAAGACACCGGTGATCATGATATTGCTGTCAGCAACAGCTTCTTTGATCAAATCGGCAGCGGCATCCCGGGGGCTCAGTTTGGCGGCATTGTCCCGGGCCTCGGCAGCCGCCAGCTTGAGCTGCAGGCGGCTCTCGTCCATCTTCTGGTCCACATCCATGGCGGTGGTACCCAGCAGCTCGGTCATGGCATCGGACACGGCGTGCATACTGTCGGCCACCTTTTCCAGAGCATCCAGCTCACGGGCCAGGTCAGAGGCCGCAAAGGCGGTCACCACCACATCGGCGGCGTAGCAGGCGTACAGGATGCACATGAGGACGAAGCCCACCATCTGGGGGACCATCTCCACAAACCCGCGATCACGGGGTGAACGGCCTTCATCACCACAACGGTGCCCACGCCCCACAAAAGGGAGAACTCCAGGCAGATATATCCGCCGATGTTGAAGGGGAAGTCGCTGTAATCCCACCACCGGGTGTGGTAGAGCTTGTAGAGCGCCCAGCCGCCCACCAGCTCCAGCACGCTGGGCAGGATCACGCCGCCGATATAGAGCAGCAACAGGTTGTCTGCCAGCGGCGAAAGGGTGAACAGCACGATGATCATGCCAAAGCCGTAGATGGGGCAGACCGGGCCGTTCAGAAAGCCGCGGTTCACCAGCTGACCGGTGGAAACGGCGGCATAGATGACCTCCAGGCACCAGCCCAGGCAGGAGTAGATCAGGAAAAACGCCAGGATCTGATACAGCGAAAAGCCGCAGACCATGGTGTTGACAAAAAAGGACATCTTACTCCTCCTTTGCGGCGGCAGCAGCTTCCTCCGCAGCCTTCATTTTTTTCAGGACCTTGGGCTCGATCCAGGTCACGGTCTCATCGCCGGGCAGCTTTTTGGCGATCAGGGCCTTGATCCTGATGCCCATCTCGGTGAACATCCCCTCGTGCTCGGTGCGGATGTTCCACTCCGGCTCGTTTTCGTGCAGGTCAAAGGTCTTCCAGGTGATCTCGTAGCCGGAAGCGGGGAAATACTCCAGGCTGTCGCGGAACAGGTCGTCGTCATCGGTCTTGAAGTAGATCTCGCCGCCGTCCTTCAGAAATTCGCGGTACTGGATGAGCTGGCGGGGATAGGTGAGCCGGTGCTTGTTGGAGGAAGCGTTCTTGCTCCACGGGTTACAGAAGTTGATGTAGATGCGGCTGACGGTATCCTCAGCGGTGAGCACGCCCTTGATGCGCTCGATGTCGGTGCTCATGATCTTCACGTTGTCGATGGGGCGGCCTGCCGCGGTGTAAGCGGCCTCGATCTTACGCTTGGCAAGGATCAGCACCTTGTCGGTGATGTCGATGCCCAGATAGTTGTTCTCCGGGTGGGCGCAGGCCAGCTGGGAGAGGAAGCCGCCCTTGCCGCAGCCCAGCTCCAGCACAAAGGGCTGCTCCGGGCGGGCATACTGTGCGTGCCACTTGCCGCCCCAGATCAGGGGCTCGTGGACGTGGAAATCGGCGGCCATCAGCTCATCGTGGGCGTAGGGTTTGAAACGCATTCTCATAGTTTGTTGTTCTCCTTAAAAATTAACGTGGCTCGCCCTCTCAGGCGCTGACGCGCCAGCTCCCCCAAAGGGGGAGCCTTTGGCAAAAACGGATGGTTTTCCGCACTGCCAAAGCCTCTCCCTTTGGGAGAGGTGGCTTTGCGAAGCAAAGACGGAGAGGGCGAGGATGCTTACCGGTCTTGCTTCCGCAAAAATTCTTCCACCTGTTCCGGCTCTGCGGCGCAGCTTCCCTGGCAGATGCCGGGTTTGCCGCCGCCGCGGCCATTGAGGGCGGCGTTCAGGGCTTTGGTCAGGGCACGGACATCGCCGCCCGCCTGGGCGATACAGTAGCCGGTGCCCTTTTCGCTGGGGGTCAGGGCCGCGCACAGGCCGGTGGTGGCTTCGGTCAGGCGGCTAGCCAGCCGGTGCAGGCCGTCCGGGTCCAGCCCCGGCACGATGCGGATGGCATCCGACCGGGCGTTGCCTGCGCGGCCAGCGCGTCAAAGAGCTGGCTGCACAGCCGAAGTGGTGAATTTCAGGGCGGTGTACTCGTCATACACCCGGTGCACGGCGTTGGCCGTCTCGCTGGCCTTGGCGCTGAGCAGGGCACCGATCTCTGCCTGCCGCGCCCGCATGGCCTGCGCGGCTTCCAGCGCGCGCCCGCCGCAGACGATGCTCAGGCGCACGCCGCCCTTATAGTTTTCAGCGGCCAGGATCTTGATCTGGCCCACCGCGCCGGTAAAGGCGGTGTGGGTGCCGCAGCAGGCACAGACATCCGCCCCGGGGATGGTCACGATCCGCACCTGCCCCTCGATCTCCTTTTTGGAGCGGTAGGTCAGGGCGGCCAGCTCCTCCCGGGTGGGGTAGGTGATGTTCACCGGCACATTCTCCCAGATGATGCGGTTGGCGGCAGTCTCGGCCGCTTTCAGACCCTCGGCGGAGATGGGGATGTCCGTGTCCATCCGCACGGCATCGGAGCCGATGTGGAAGCCCACATTCTCGGCCCCGAACATGCTGTGCAGGATGCCGGAGAGGATGTGCTCGCCGGTGTGCTGCTGCATCTTGTCAAAGCGCCATGCCCAGTCGATGGCCTGTGCTGCTTCGGCCCCGGGCACCGCCCCGGCGGGCAGGGAAGTGACCATGTGCCAGATGACACCCGCCTGCTCGTGGACATCGGTGACGGTCAGCACCGTGCCGTCGGCAAGGGTCAGGGTGCCCCGGTCGGCAGGCTGGCCGCCGCCCTCGGGGTAAAACACCGTGCCGTCCAGCGCGATGCGCCCGCCGCCGGTCCGGCTGTCCGGCTCTGCGGCTAAAATATGCCCCACCGCCTCCCGGCGGTAGGCATCGTGTTCATAGTATTTTTCGGTTGGCTGCATAAGCACCTCCTAATATAAAAACAAGTATACCACGTTTTTTGCCTGTGGAAAATAGTCTGCAGTTATGTTATGATAGAAAACAGACAAGCCCCAGCAAAAAGTTTGAGACGAGGAAGGATTTACAATGCGTGAAAGTGGTATTCTGATGCCGGTGTCCAGCCTGCCCGGCCCCTACGGGATCGGCTGCTTTGGCAAAAAGGCAGAAAAATTTGTGGATTTCCTTGCGGCGGCAGGCCAGAAGATCTGGCAGATCCTGCCCCTGAGCCCCACGGGCTATGGGGACAGCCCCTACCAGAGCTGCTCTGCCTTTGCGGGCAACCCTTATTTCATTGATCTGGATGCTCTGAAAGCCGAGGGGCTGCTGACAGCCGCCCAGCTCAAGGCCGAGCCTTGGGGCAAGGACCCGCTGAACGTGGATTACGGCACCCTGTACACCAGCCGCTACAAGATCCTGCGTGCCGCCTACGCCGCCTGGCGCAGGCAGTGTGCAGGCCGGCACGGCTGTGCCCACTACTATCCGGATGCATACTATGCCTTCACGCTGGAAAAACGAGGGCTGGCTGGAGGATTATGCCCTCTACATGGCCCTCAAGACCGCCAACGGCATGAAGAGCTGGACCCAGTGGCCCCGGGAGTACCGCAAGCGGGAGCCGCAGGCGCTGGAAGCTTTTAAGGCAGAGAACGAGGAAGAGATCGGCTTCTGGAAGTTTCTGCAGTACGAGTTCAGCATCCAGTGGAAGAAGCTGAAAGCCTACGCCAACGCCCACAACGTGCAGATCCTGGGCGATATCCCCATCTATGTCTCGGCAGATTCCGTGGATGCCTGGGTGGGCGGCCCGCTGTTTGAGCTGGATGCAGACGGCGGCTTTGCCCGGGTGGCAGGCTGCCCGCCGGATTACTTCTCGGCAGACGGCCAGCTCTGGGGCAACCCGCTGTACAACTGGCCCTACCATAAGCAGACCGGCTATGCCTGGTGGATCCAGCGTGTCCGCCATGCGCTGGGCATCTATGACCTGCTCCGCATCGACCACTTCCGTGGTTTTGACACCTACTGGGCCATCCCGGCAGACAGCACTACCGCCAAGACCGGCAAGTGGGAGACCGGCCCCCGGATGGAGCTGTTCAACGCGCTGGAAGGTGCGCTGGGCAAGCTGCCCATCATCGCCGAGGATCTGGGTGAGCTGTTCCCCAGTGTGCGGGAGCTGCTGGCAGACAGCACCTTCCCGGGCATGAAGGTGCTGCAGTTCGCGTTCGGCGGCGGGGACAGCGAGTACCTGCCCCACAACCACGTCAAGAACAGCGTGGTCTACCCCGGCACCCATGACAACACGACGCTGACCGCCTGGTGGGACGAGAGTGCATCGGCCAAGGAGAAGGCTGTGGCCGCCGCCTACCTGCATCTGACCGGCTGTCAGCCCACCGCAAAGGAGGTGGCCGCTGTCAAACAGAGGCGGCCCGCACCGCGCTGCTCCGGGCCGCGCTGGGCTCTGTGGCCGACCGTGCCATCATCCCCATGGCCGACTGGCTGGGCCTGGGCGAGGAAGCCCACCTGAACAGCCCCGGCAAGCTGGGCGGAAACTGGAGCTGGCGCGCCGCCGATGGGTTCGACACTGCCGCGCTGGCCAAGCGCATTCTGGCGGAGTGCGCCGTGTACTGCCGTACAGAACCGGGCCGGAAACCCGGAGTGTGTTTAGCAGTTTGACGAAAATGTAAAAAATTACGTTAAAGTTTGTGCGTTTTGCTGGAAACGCCCGGCACAAGATGGTATAATTCCGGTAATGGGGGCTGCGCTTTCAGCGGCCGTGTGGCAAAGCTGTGCCGGAGGGGAGAGAGTCCGGCACCGGATAATGGGGAAAAACGCATGAAAAAAGAATGGACGGAACAGGATCTGCGCGCCTTTGCAGAAAACGCACAGACCGCCTTTGAGGACGTGACCCTGACGGAAGCCGATGAGGAGACCGCAGACACCTGGCAGGACGATGGCCTGCAGGTGGATTATGTCCTGCGCAATGGGCAGGTGGACTGCGTGCTGCGCGCCTGATCGAGGCGGACGGCAAGCTCTGGCAGCTGCAGATGACGGCTCCGCTGGCGGGCAGCGACCTGCCGGAGGATCGGATGACCGCGCGGGAGCGGGAGCTCTGCCGGGACGATATGAATCACGATTTCCTGACCGGCGTGTTCAACCGCCGCTATTTTGAAACGGAGTTCTGCACCCGGCTGGATGAGTGGACGGATGCCCACCGCTGTGCTTCGCTGGCGCTGGTGGCGCTGGACGATGAGGACGGGATGCGCACCCGGCAGGGCGATGCCGTGATGAATCAGCTGGTCTGTTTTGTGGCCAACCAGTGGAAAAAGCACTACGACCGCCCTGCAGAGCGGGTGGTCTGCCGCCTGACGGACACGCTGTTCGCCATCGGCTGTGCGGATAAGAACTGCGCAGAGCTGGCCGAGGAGCTGAACGGCATTTATGCCGAGATGCCCCGCGCGTGTGTGGCATCGGTGGGCCTGATGCGCCGGGTGCCCTTTACCCAGTCCATCGGCTGCGCCTGCACCGGCGAGGTGCGGGGCAAAAACTGGGACGCACTGTATCAGCTGTGTGAGCAGCGCCTGAAGGCGGCCCAGACCGCCGGCGGCGACCAGATCTGCAGCAAATAAACCGAATGCATAAAATCCCCCTTTGCGGTACAAGCTAGTGCTGCAAAGGGGGATTTTTGTATGGAAAATCAGAAAAATGATAACCTGAATCTGCTGGAAGCGGTGGTGCAGAACACGGAGATGGGCAAGAACACGCTGGAACAGATCGTGCCCATGACCGAGGACCCTGCCTTCCGGGCCGAGCTTCTGCGGGAGCGGAACCTCTACCGGGAACTGAATCAGGAGGCCCACACTGCCATCGAGGCCTGCGGCGGCACGGCTCAGGGCCAGAGCATCATGGCAAAGCTCAACACCAAAATGGGCATCGGGATGAAAACGCTCACCGACAAATCTACCCGCAATCTGGCCGAAATGCTCAGCGAGGGAAGCAGTCAGGGCGTGATGGACTGCATCAAGAGCCAGAAGGATTATCCCGAAGCGGCCCCGGCTCCAAGCGCCTGATGCAGAAACTGCAGGATCTGGAGGAAGAGAACCGGCTGAAACTGGAGCAGTTTCTGTAAAGGCCGCTCCGGCTGCTCAGAGTGCTTCTACCATGGCTGCCACGATCCTGGTGGCGGTAGCTACGTACTCGGCGATGCTGAATTTCTTCACCACAAGCACCTCGTGGCCGTCCTCGTCGGCGTTGTCGCTCATGGCGCGCAGGATGACACAGGGCACATCGTTCTTGGCGGCGATCTGGCTCACAGCAGCACCCTCCATCTCAACGCAGTCGGGGGCGCACTTGGCCTCAATGGCGGCCTTGGTCTCGCTGTCACCAACGAACAGGTCGCCGGTGGCGATCTTGCCGGTCAGGGCCTTGACCCCGGCCTCGGCGCAGGCTTTTTCAGCGGCGGCGATGAGGGCCGGATCACCGGCGTACTCCTTCAGGTAGGGCGGGTTCTGGCAGATCATGTCCAGCTGGGCATCGTGGTAGAGCACCGTCTTGCCAATGACCACATCACCAATGCCGATCTTGCTGGTCATATTGCCTGCAATGCCGGAGAAGATGATCTTCTCGGCACCGTATCGGGTGATGAGCACCTGAGTGGTGGCGGCGGCATTGGCCTTGCCCATGCCTGCACAGCAGACCACGACCTGCTTGCCTGCCAGCGTGCCCCTGTGATACTCCACGCCGCCGTAGGGCTCCACGGTGACGTTTTTCAGTTTTGCACACAGCTGATCGACTTCATCGGGCATTGCGCCCATAATTCCGATAATCATATAGATGTCCTTTCTCCCGGGCAAAAGTGTCTCCCACACGCCGCGCGGGAGACACTTTTATCATACATCAGACGTTGAACAGGAACTCGATCACATCGCCGTCCTTCACGACGTACTCCTTGCCCTCGGTGCGCTGCAGGCCCTTGGCCTTGACAGCGGCATAATCGAAGTTGTTGGCTTCCAGGTCGCCATAGCCGATGACGCTGGCGCGGATGAAGCCGCGCTCGAAATCGCTGTGGATCTTACCGGCGGCCTGAGGAGCCTTGGTGCCCTTGCGGATGGTCCAGGCGCGGCACTCCTTCTTGCCGTCGGTCAGGAAGGAGATGAGGCCCAGCAGGTCGTAGCTGGCAGTGATCAGGTTGTCCAGGCCGCTGGCCTCGATGCCCATCTCGGCCAGGAAAGCCTTCTTCTCCTCGGGGGAGTAGTCGGCAATGTCCTCTTCGGTCTTGGCGCAGATGGGAATGTAGCGGGCCCCCTCCTCGGCGGCGCGGGCGGCCACCAGCGGGACATAGCGGTTATTCTCAATGCCCTCCATCAGGTCGTCCTCGCCCACGTTGCAGGCGTAGAGCACGGGCTTGGAGCTCAGCAGGCCCATCTCGTGCAGCACTGCCTGCTGCTCGGCATCCCCCTCGTCAAAGTCAAAGCTGCGGGCGGGCTTTCCTGCGCTCAGGTGGTCGGCCAGCTTCTGCAGCCAGGCAGCCTCTGCGGCAGCACCCTTGTTGTTGCCGCTCTTGGCAGCCTTGGCCATCCGGCCCGCGCGGTTCTGAACGACCTCGAGGTCAGAGAGAATCAGCTCGTAGTCAATGGCATCGATGTCAGCGATGGGGTCCACGGCCTCGGCCTTGGTCACGTCCTCCACCACATGGATGATGTTGTCGTCATCAAAGCAGCGCACCACATGCACGATGGCATCACACTCGCGGATATGGCCCAGGAACTTGTTGCCCAGGCCGGCACCCTGGCTGGCACCCTTGACCAGACCGGCGATGTCTACAAACTCCACGATGGCAGGTGTCTTTTTATTGGTCTGCCAGATCTCAGCCAGCTTGTCCAGCCGCTTGTCCGGCACGGCCACGATGCCGCTGTTGGGCTCAATGGTGCAGAAGGGGTAGTTGGCGGCTTCCGCGTTCTTGGTGGAAGTGATGGCGTTGAACAGAGTGGACTTGCCGACGTTCGGCAGACCGACGATACCTAACTTCATATAAAATACGCTCCTTACACGTTTTTTGGCATAACGATACAACTATCATTATACGCGATGAAAACCCGGAGCGCAAGGGGATGGGCGCAAAACAACGGATTTACACGGCGGGAGTTCTATATTATACTGTTCTTAAAATACGAACCGATTTCCGGAAGGGAAGGCAGGAGGATGTTATGGAACGCAACGACCCGCGCTATCAGGCTTATGTGGAGATCCTGAAGGAGGAGCTGATCCCGGCGATGGGCTGCACCGAGCCCATCGCGCTGGCCTATGCGGCGGCAAAAGCCCGCGAGGTGCTGGGGGTGCTGCCGGACAGCGTGCAGCTGCAGGTGAGCGGCAGCATCATCAAGAACGTGAAAAGCGTCATCGTGCCCAACACCGGGCACCTGAAGGGCATGGAGGCGGCGGTGGCGGCAGGCATCATCGCCGGTTCCGCCGAGAAGGAGCTGGAGGTCATCTCGGAGGTCAGCGAGGAAAAGAAGTCTGCCATCCGGGACTATCTGCAGACGGTGCCCATCACCATCGAGCACACCGAGCAGGGGCATGTGTTTGACATCGTCGTCACCGAGCGCTGCGGGCAGGACTACGCCCGGGTGCGCATCGCGGACTACCACACCAACATCTGCCGCATCGAGAAGAACGGCACGGTGCTGTACGAGGTGCCCCTGCTGGACGAGACCGTGCAGGAGGATGCCCGCGCCGACCGCAGCCTGCTGAACATGCAGGACATCTGGACTTTGCCGAGACCGCCGACCTGCGGGACGTGGCAGACCTGCTGGAACGGCAGATCCGCTACAACAACGCCATTGCAGAAGAGGGCCTGCTGGGCGACTACGGCGCCAACATCGGGCGGGTGCTGCTGACCACTTACGGCAACGATGTCTCCAACCGCGCAAAAGCCAAGCCGCCGCCGGCTCCGATGCCCGCATGAACGGCTGCGAGCTGCCGGTCATCATCAACTCCGGCAGCGGCAATCAGGGCATCACCTGCTCGGTGCCCCTCATCGAGTACGCCAAGGAGCTGCACAGCGGCAAGGAAAAGCTCTACCGCGCCTCATCATCTCCAATCTGGTGGCCATCCACGAAAAGACCGGCATCGGCACCCTGTCTGCCTACTGCGGCGCGGTCAGCGCGGGTGCGGGTGCAGGCGCAGGCATCGTGTACCTGTGCGGCGACGGCTATCAGGCTGCCATCCACACGGTGGTCAACGCCCTTGCCATCGTGTCCGGCATCGTGTGCGACGGAGCCAAGGCTTCCTGCGCCGCAAAGATCGCATCTTCGGTGGATGCGGCGCTGCTGGGCTACAACATGTACAAGTGCAATCAGGAGTTCAAGGGCGGCGATGGCATCGTGATGAAGGACATCGAGACCACCATCAAGGGCATCGGACGTCTGGGCAAGGACGGGATGCGGCAGACCAATGAGGAGATCATCCGGCTGATGATGAGCTGAGCGGCGGAGCCTGCGTCCCAAAAATCATACAAAACCTTCTTTATTTTGTCATAACTATTCCGTATAATAAAGGATAGGGGAACTTTACCCTGTTTGATTCGGAAATACTGCTCCGGCAGACAGCCGGAGAATTTGATTTTTGGAGTATCAGGTACAGGAGGAACACTCATGGCAAACGAAAAGATCCTGGTCGTGGACGACGATACCAACATCTGCGAGCTGCTGCGGCTTTATCTGACCAAGGAGGGCTATCAGGTCACCACCGCGAACGACGGCGAAGAAGGTCTGGACAAGTTCAATCAGGTCAAGCCGGATATGGTGCTGCTGGATGTGATGATGCCCAAGATGGACGGCCTGGAGGTCTGCCGCCGCATCCGCAAGCTGGGCAACACCCCCGTGATGATGCTGACCGCCAAGGGCGAGACCTTTGACAAGGTGCTGGGCCTGGAGCTGGGTGCAGACGATTACATGGTCAAGCCCTTTGACACCAAGGAGGTCGTGGCCCGCATCAAGGCGGTGCTGCGCCGCTGCACCACCACCACCGCCCAGACCGAGAGCACCGAGGGCGTGATCGAGTTCGACAACCTGCGGCTGGACATGAACAGCTATGAGCTGCGGGTCAAGGGCAAGGTGGTGGAGGCTCCCCCCAAGGAGCTGGAGCTGCTGAACTGCCTGGCCTCCCACCCCAACCGTGTTTACACCCGCGACCAGCTGCTGGACGAGGTGTGGGGCTTTGAGTACTACGGCGACAGCCGCACCATCGATGTCCATGTCAAGCGCCTGCGCGAAAAGCTGGCGGGCGCTTCCGACAAGTGGGAGCTCAAGACCGTCTGGGGCGTGGGCTATAAGTTCGAGGTGCGTCAGTAATGCGCAAAAGTATTTCGGTCACCTTCTTTTCGATGGTGGCCACCCTGCTGGTGCTGGGCACGGCGGTGCTGGGCTGCTCCGAGTGGCTGCTGTTCAGCCGCTATTTTGCCCAGGAGCGGTACGACACGCTGGACAGCGTGGCGGATGTGACCCAGCGCGCGGCGGATTATATCGTGCAGCAGGCGGCTCTGCCCAAGGGGGCCGAGCTGGATGCCCTGAACACCAAGCTGGAGATCATCGGCGAGAGCGCCGAGGCCTACCTGTTTTTCACCGATGAAGAGGGCAGGGTCCTCATTGCCTCCAACCCCGAGATGGTGGGAACAGATGTTGTGGGGCCGGAGCTTATGAAAAAAGTTGCCGGGGATCAGCCCTACCACACCCTGAGCACGCTGGACGGTGTGCTGACCGAGAAGAGCTATGTCTCGGTGCGGCACATGCAGGATGCCCAGGGCAACAACAGCGGCTATCTCTTCCTCTGCTCCTCCGGTGCGCGGTTGACCGATTTCAAGGAGGAGTTCTGGTCGAACTTCTTCTTCTCTGCCTGCATCATGCTGCTCTGCGCCAGTGTGCTGACCTCCTTTCTGATGCGGAAGCTGACCGACCCGCTCCAGAAGATCACCGATGCCGCCCAGCGGTTTGGCGGCGGGGACTTCTCTGTCCGTGTTGAGGGCGTGGAAGGTGAGGGCGAAGTGGTGGATCTGGCCCGCACCTTCAACCAGATGGCGGAGAACATTCAGTCCAACGACAATTCCCGCGGCCAGTTCATGGGCAACATCGCCCACGAGCTGCGCACCCCCATGACCACCATCAAGGGCTTTGTGGACGGCATTCTGGACGGCACCATCCCGCCCGATATGCAGAACCACTACCTGCAGCTGGTCAGCGAGGAGACCGGCCGCCTGGCCCGGCTCATCCAGAACATGCTCGATCTCTCCAAGCTGGAAAGCGGCGAGTATCAGGTGAACGCCCGGATGTTCAACATCTGGGAGACGCTCACCGGTGTGGCCCTTTCGGCGGAGCAGCGCATCAATGACGGCATGATCGATCTGGAAGGCCTGACCATGGATGAAAAGGTGCTGGTCTACGCGGACCCCGACCTCATCCATCAGGTGGCTTATAACATTCTGGACAATGCCATCAAGTTTACCCCGGCGGGCGGCACCATCAAGTTCCATGTGGAGAAGCTGGGCCCCGAGGTGGAGATCTCGATCTGGAATTCCGGTCAGGGCATCAGCCCCGAGGCGCTGCCCTATGTGTTCCAGCGCTTCTACAAAGAGGACAGGTCCCGCGGCCTGCACGCCCGGGGGGCCGGTCTTGGCCTGAATATCTGCAAGGTGCTGGTCAACCTTTCCGGAGGCCAGATCCGTGTGGAGAGCCAGCAGGGCGAGTGGTGTCAGTTCGTGTTCACCCTGCCCGCCACGCCCCCCAACCCCAGCGGCATGAAGCGCCTGCCGGACGAATCCGGTCAGCCCGTGCCGGTGGAGGACCCCGCCAGCATGAAGCCTGTCAACTGAATCCGCGGCCAGACTGTCCCCCTGAAACGGGCGGGGCGGTCTGGTCGTTTTTGGTTTTGGAATGGATTTTGGATGGATACAGGGGCAGGTTTGAGACTTTTCCGTGAAAAACACGGCTCCGGGTTTGATTTTTTGCGTGTTTTCATGTAAACTAAGAGTAACCATGCCCGCCCTGCATTCCGGCCCCAAAACAGGTGCTCTGGCAGAACGGATGGTGTAATCTTTCTGAAAAATAACGGAGAGTATAAAACACAATGACGATCATTAGTCCTTCGATCCTTTCGGCTGATTTCAATCAGCTTGGCGCAGACTGCCGCATGGTGCTGGATGCCGGTGCGCAGATGCTGCATTATGACGTGATGGACGGCCACTTTGTGCCCAACATCAGCTTTGGCGTGCCGGTACTGAAAAGCCTGCACAAGGGGATGCCCGCAGCATTCTACGATGTCCACCTGATGATCAGCCACCCGCTGCAGTATGCAGAGCCTTTCATCAAGGCGGGTGCCAGCCTGTACAACTTCCACCTCGAGTGCGAGGACGACACCCAGCAGACCATCGATGCGGTCAAGGCACTGGGCTGCAAGGTGGGCCTGACCATCAAGCCCGGTACTGATCCGGAAGCGCTGGCCCCGTATCTCGACCAACTGGATCTGGTGCTGGTGATGAGCGTGGAGCCTGGCTTCGGCGGGCAGAAGTTCATGCCCTCGGCGCTGGAAAGCTGCGCTGGCTCAAGGAAGAGCGGGCAAAACGGAGCGCCCGCTACCTGCTGGAAGTGGATGGCGGCGTGGATGATACCACCGCCCCCCTGTGTGTGGAGGCGGGTGCCGATATTCTGGTGGCGGGCAGTGCCGTGTTCGGCGCAGCGACCCGGCTGCGGCGGTGCGCCGTCTGGCCGCCCTGTGAGAGGTGCCTTACCATGGATGAACGTTTGATCCAGCAGCAGGAGCAGGAGCTTGCAAAGACGGGGGCGGTACTATCTGCACGTCTGCTTTATGACCATCCCGTTGCTCTGCATGGCCTGCTTCCTGTACGGTCTGCGGCCCCTGCTGCTCTGCGGCGCGGCGCTGCTCACCGGCAATCTGTGTGACCGCCTGGTCTCCCTGCTGCGTCGCCGCGTGTATCGGGCCGGGGATTTCTCCAACGAGAGCTTTGCCTCATCATCGCCCTGCTCATGCCCGCCACGGTGGACTGGTATGTGGTCATTATGGCGGTGCTGGCCGGTGTCCTCATCGGCAAGGAGGTGTTTGGCGGCTACGGCAGCTATCCCTTCAACCCCGCTGCTGTGGGCTACGCCGTGGCGGCGGTGTCCTGGCCGGAGCAGGTGTTCCGCTACCCCCAGCCCTATATCAACATCCCCCTGTGGGATGCCACCGGCGTGCCGGTGTCCAGCACCATCTCGGATACCCTGCGCAGCGGCGGCAGCCTGAACATCGGCGCCATTTCGCTGGTGCTGGGCGAGTACGCCGCCCCCATTGGCACGGGTGCCGCCCTCATCCTTCTGGCCTGCGGGCTTTTCCTCTGGCTGCAAAAGGATGTCCGTCTGGGCGCTTCTGTCAGCTTTGTGGTCACCTGTGCCCTCATCGCCTTCCTCTTCCCCCGTCAGGTGGGAGTAAACGGCGTGGACATCGCCCTGCGCCTGCAGTGTGTGCGGGATGAGCTGCTGACCGGTGCCATGCTGTTCAGCGCGGTGTTCCTGATCAACGAGCCTTACACCTGCGCCCATCACCATCTGGGCCGCATCCTGTACGGTGTGCTGGTGGGTGCGATCACCATGGGCTTCCGGTATTACGGCGTGTACGAGACGGGTGTCTGCTTTGCTCTGCTCACGGTCAACAGCATTTCCGGCTGGATGGACCGCACCGAGAGCCGCCTGTACCAGCTGATGCACCGCCCTGCGGCCGGAAAGGAGGGCGCTGAATGAAACGCTCCATTGCAGAACTGATCACCCGCGATCCGGAGAAGTTTGCCCACCATGACCGGGTGTTCAAAAACAACCCCGTTGTCATGCAGGGCATGGGTCTGGCTCCGCTGGTGGTGCTTGCCACCACGGGCAAAAATGCTTTGATGCTGGCCGTGGCTGTGGCCCTGCTGCTCACGCCTTCCCGGATGCTGGCCTGCCTGGTCAGCCGCCTGTTCCCCCTGCGGGACGAGCAGCCCGCCCCGGAAGAGCTGGAGAAAAAGCTGCTGCCCCGGGCGCTGGTGTACAGCGGCAGTGCGGCGGTGGTCTACCTTGCCGCTTATCCCATCCTGAACGCTGTGTTCGGCACCGACCTGCTGATGCTGGGCATCTACCTGCCCATGCTGGTGGTGGAGCCCCTGCTGACCTACCGCTTTGGCCGTGTGCAGGAAACCATGCGCAAGGCTGTCTCCAAGGGCCTGCGCATCACGGTGGGCTACGCGCTCATCCTATTCATCGTGGGCTGCCTGCGGGAGTGGCTGGCGCTGGGCAGTGTGTTCGGGATCCAGCTCAACCGCTCTGTCCTGCCCATGGCATCCATGCCGGCAGGCGGCTTCATCGTGCTGGGCGTGGTGTGTGCCGTCTGGCGCGCGCTGGCCCGCAAACACAAGGAATACCTGAAAACTGAGGCGCGCGGCACTCTGGCTGCGCACCCCCGGAAGGAGGTGCAGGATCAGTGAGTGCTGTGATGAATACCATCGGTGTGGCCTTTGCCTACGCCGTGCTGGCCCTGTTTGCCCAGAACGCCATCTTTACCCGTGGTCTGGGCGTGTCGCGCCTGATCCAGCTGGTGGGTGACGAGCGCACCAGCAGCTGGTGGTTTGCCCTGCTGCTCTGTGTTACCCAGACGCTGGTGGCCCCGCTGGCGTATTTTGCGGGCAGCCAGATCGTGGATCTGCCCTACCGTGCCCCGCTCCGCCCGCTGCTCTACCTGGCCTGTGTGGCGGTGGTCTGCATCTTTGAGCACGCCATCCTGCGGGCGGTCAAAGGCCCCCGCAGCGGCCTGCTCATCCGCATCCTGCCCATTGCCGCCGTGAACAGCGGCGTGCTGGGCACCGCGCTGGTGGAGCGCACCCAGAGCTTTACGCTGGCGCAGTCCATCGGCTTTGGCCTGGGCAGCGGCCTGGGCTACCTGCTGGCTGTGATGCTGGTGACCGAGGCGGCAACCGCCTGCGCAGCAAGGCCATCCCCGAAGCATTCCGCGGCCTGCCCATCACCCTGATCTATATCGGTGTGCTGGCGCTGGCCATCTACGGCTTTACCGGCCATTCCGTGATCCTGTAAGTTGACCCCAAGGAGGGTGGTTGATTATGGCAAGATATCCCAAACGCCAGAAGGTCAAGCGCTACCGGCGCAGCTTTTACACCCGTGAGATGCGGCTGAAAAAGGGCATCGGCATTGCGGTGCTGGTGGTGGCCGTGCTGGCAGCGGCCTGGGTGGCCGCGCCCCATGTGCTGGACTGGGCCACCCACACCTGGTATACCGTGGTGCGGAATCGTGACCTTTCCGCATCCAGTGCCGTCAGCGAGAGTGCATCCTCCGGGGCGCAGAGCACCGCTGCCAGCGAACCGGCAGCTTCCTCGGTGCCGGAAAAGGAGCCGGAGCCCGAGGTCAAGGGCACTGATATTGTGACGGGCCTGTGGGCAGAGGTGGATGTGGCCACCCTGACCGACGAGGCCGCCATCCGCTCCGCCGCCCGGCAGCTCAAGGCACAGGGCATGACCTATGCCATCCTGACCCTGAAGGACACCGCCGGGCAGGTGTATTACGCCTCCCAGACGGCGGTGGGTGCCGCCAATGCAGCCCCCACACAGGTCGAGCTGACGAGCGTGGCATCCATCTTCAAGGAGGAGGGGCTGGTGCCGGTGGCTGCGCTGACTGCCTTCCGTGACCCTGCCGGTGCCCGGGCCGACCACGCTCTGGCCATCCGGTATCAGGGGCAGGAGTACCTCTGGCTGGACAACAAGGCTTCCGCCGGAGGCAACCCCTGGCTGAACCCCTACGCTGCGGAGACCGTGCAGTATATCGGTGATCTGATCGCGAGGTGCACGCCGCCGGGTTTGATCAGGTGCTGCTGGAAAATGTCCGGTTCCCCTCGTCCACCAGCGCCAAGCAGGACTATGGCACCACCAACGGTGTGGACCGTGCCGGGCAGCTGACTGCGGATATCGCCGCCTGGCAGGCCCGCTTCGGAGATGCGGTGACGCTCTGGTACGGTTATTCGCTGGCCGAGGTGACCGGCTCCTCCAGCCAGCTGGGAGCCCCTGCGGCCCAGCTGGGCGTGAAGAACCTGCTGGTGAAGGTCCCGTCCTCCTCTACGCTGGATGCAGCGGCCCGGGAGGAGCTGACCCTCTCCCTGACCGAGGCCGGTGTGGAGCATGTGGTCATCCGGGACGATGCCGCCAGCTATTTTGAGTGATCCCTGCGTTTTTGTGAGAGGGAGGGAAGTATTATGAACAAAACACCCTGTTTTTCCCCGGCACACATCCTGCTGCCGTCGGAACAGATCCCGGTGGGGCAGTGGGGCTGTGTGGCCTGCGATCAGTTCACCAGTGACCGCTCCTATTGGGAAAAGGCTGCGCAGGCCGCCGCAGGCGGCCCC
>ENA-OQCJ01000033-OQCJ01000033.1-human-gut-metagenome-genome-assembly--contig:-NODE-33-length-16129-cov-1.153981_pt1 | contig 16129 bp, 19 predicted proteins | sample MGYA00242501_ERZ504584 | MGnify/ENA primary metagenome ERZ504584 (study PRJEB26092, sample SAMD00036341) | human gut metagenome | host: Homo sapiens | study: EMG produced TPA metagenomics assembly of...
AGAAAACCACAAGCTATGCTTGTGGAAGAATAGAGCCGTAGCGTTGAAACGGTAGAAAAAGAACCTCCTTTTGCTATAATTAGAAGCGGGTAACGCCAACCGCATACTAAAGCAAAAGGAGGTTCATCCATATGGACGAGAAAAGTTTATCACATACGAGCTGGAATTGCAAACCTAAAATACAAATACGGAAGGAGAGTGTTCTGGGCGAAAAGATATTACGTAAATACAGTAGGTGGAAATGAAGCCAAGATCCGCAAATACATTCAGGAACAAGAGTTCAACGATCAGATGTGCGACCAGTTGAGCTTCAAGGAATACGAAGATCCATTCAAGAATGTAGCTGACTTCGATGACGACGATTCGCCAGAAGTGCCTGCAGATAGTATGAGAAAGTAAAAGCGACGTCAGTGTGCGGTTGACGTCGCTCATTGTGCGCCTTTAGGCGCGGCTGGTATTATGGCCCCTATGGGGCCGTTCTGCAAACCCCGCGTTTTCACGCGGGGTTATGATTGCTGCGCTACGCTTCGCAAACGCGAACTTTTGAAAATACGTCACTTTCGGCAGTGTGCAAGAAAAAACAATGAAAACTTTGGCAAAAAGAGAGAGGGCTGGACGGAGCCAGCCCTCTTGACAAGGAAAAACACAAGGCTCTTTATTATAATAAAGCTATAAGAACATAATAAAGGCAATTATTTGAAATTTTTTGAAAAAACGGAAATCATTTTGATGATGTGGAACGTTTTTAATAGACAGGAAGGGGGTGAACCGTATCCAGACAGAATTATTGCTGCGGAAAGCGCAGAGCGGAGATACAGGTGCGCTGGATACTCTGATTGCAGCGTACTATCCACAAATTCTGAACTATTGCCGTTGGCATACAGCGGACGAGCAGCAGGCGCAGGATGCGGCACAGGAAACCTTTTTGAAAGCGGTGCGCTGGCTGGATTCCTGTGGTGGATTTCAGGGGGCATTCCGTCCCTTTCTGTACAAAATCGCAAAAAACATTTGCATCGATCTGAACCGTACTATGGAGCGGTCGGAGATATCGCTGGAAAGCTTGCCGGGCGAACCCGCCTATCAGGAAAGCGGCTTTGCTGCGGCAGAGGAGAAAGCAAACCTGCGAGCGCTGACGGCCCGGCTGGAGCCGGAACAGCGGGAACTGGTATTGCTGCGGTTCGCACAACAGCTTAAATTGCGGGAGATCGCGCAGATCACAGGTCTGCCCCTGCGCACAGTGCAGTCCCGCCTGCGTGCCGCATTGAAAACCTTGAAAATGCAATTGGAAAAGGAGGACTGGAGATGAATCGAGCCTTTGAAAAAGAACTGTCCAGAGCACTGGCGACAGAGCTTGACACAGCCGCGCCGAAAACGCTGCTGCGCCGCTGCCGGGCGGAACATGTCGTAAAACAACGGAGTGATTGGCGTGATTTGCTGCACTGCCAGTTCAAATTGCTGGGCTGGAAGGTCTGGGTGCTGGAAGCAATGGCGGCACTGGCGTTGTACAGTGTGGGTCGGGAACTTGCCCTGTGGGAGAAGGCATGGACATTACGCAATGCACTGTTTGGTCTGAGCACACTTGCTATGCTGACAGCCCTGCTCGGTCTGCCGTTTTTATACCGGGCAAGTCAATATAAGATGCTTGAACTGGAACGTGCCACATATGCAGGAATCGGTCGTCCGCTGGTAATGCGGTTTTTGCTGCTGCTGGCGGGGGAAACGATCCTGCTGGGAGTGCTGGTACTCAATGTGCGGGCAGCCGTGCCATGGAGCATCGGGCAACTGCTGGCGGTGCTGACCGTGCCATTCCTGACCGCAAACAATGAGCTGCTTCTGCTGCTGCGCTGGGTGCGCCCGGAATGGATGATGACCGGGGTTGTACCACTGTTTGCAGGGCAGCTGTGTTTGCTGCGGTTCCTGCAATTATCGGAACTGCCGAAAGGTCTGCCGCTGGCGGCGGGCGTGCTGGTGCTCTGTATGGTGTTGCAGTGCATCCGGCTTGCCGCCCGGTCAGAATATATTGCAGAAGCTTGAAAGGAACAAGTCATGGAACTGAAAATTCAGAATATTACAAAGCGATACCGGGATAAAACGGCGGTGGATGATGTGTCCATCACTCTCACGCCGGGTGTGTGGGGACTGCTGGGGGCGAATGGTGCAGGCAAAACAACCTTAATGCGGATGCTGGCGGGCATTCTGCAGCCCAGCAGTGGCCGGATTTTGTGCGATGGGGTGGAGATCGGGACGCTTGGTGCGGCCTACCGGGAAAAGCTGGGGTATCTGCCGCAGGAATTCGGGTTTTACCCGGAATTCACGGTGCAGGACTATCTGGAATATATGGCGGCGCTCAAGGGTCTGCCGCGCACAGAGGCTGCCCGGCAGATCGACGCACTGCTGGAGCGGGTAAGCCTCACTGAGGTGCGCCGCAAAAAGATCATAAAGCTTTCCGGCGGTATGAAGCGCCGGGTAGGTATCGCACAGGCACTGCTCAACGACCCGGAAATTCTGATTTTAGATGAACCTACGGCAGGGCTGGACCCCGGAGAACGGGTGCGCTTCCGCAATCTGCTGTCGGAATTTGCGCAGGAACGGATCGTTCTTATTTCAACGCATATCGTTTCGGATGTGGAATACATTGCGGCCGAAAATGCCGTGATGAAGGCTGGCAAAATCGTTGCACAGGACACCACCGAAGGCTGGTAAAGCAGATCGAAGCCAAGGTCTGGCAGGGGAACATCCCGATGGAACAGCTTGCCCGGTGGGAGCACCGGCTGCGGGTAGTGAACCTGCGCAACGAGCCGGACGGAACGGTAACATTGCGGTATCTGGCGGATGCACCGCAGCTGCCGGACAGCGTCCCGGCACAGCCCCGGCTGGAAGATCTGTATCTGTGGCTGTTCCCGGAGGAAATGGAGGAAGCAAAATGAACCTGTATCGTTTGGAATTGAAACGTGTGTGCAAAACCCGTATGACAGCTATTCTGCTGGCCATTGCGCTGGTGCTGGCTGTGGTCATGGCATATCTGCCGGTGACCTTTATCGGCTGGACGGAACTGGATGCCAGCGGAAACGAAGTACGTTACACGGGTCTGAAAGCAATCCGGAAACGGCAGGAGCAGCAGGTGTCCGGTACCATCACGCCGGATATCATACAGGAAGCACTGGAAGCCTATCAGCGGGTGTACCGGCAGTATGATGCAAGCTCTATCAACGATATCCCGGTCGAGGTGTTTTATAAAGAACTTGCCCGGTATCAGCCTCTTGTGAACAACGCAAAGGAAGCCTTTGCCGACCCGAAAACCGGTATGGCACCGGGCGTGATGGGGCTGACCGCAGAGGATATGCAGAACTTTTACAGCCAGCTCCCCAAACGGCTGGAATCGGTGATCTGGCTGGAACAAAGCGGAAAGCCCGGCTATGAGCAGGCGCAGGCCATTGCACAGAAAAAGTTCGATGCTGTACAAAAACCGTTCACCTATTCATTTGGGGTCAGTTCAGACGCAATGGATTACCAGACCCTGTTGAACCTGCTGCTCACCCTGCTGTGCGCAGTGATTGCAGCCCCAGTGTTTGCATCGGATGCACAGACCGGAGCGCAGGACATCCAACTGTGCACAAAAAACGGCGGTCTGCGGCTAGCAGCGGCAAAGCTAGCGGCGGCGTTTAGTATCACAGGGGCGGCGTATCTGCTCTGCGGCGTGGTGTGGATCCTGGTCACGAATGCTCTATTTGGCTGGGAAAGTACCCAAACTTCCGTGCAATGGCTGTTTTCTGTGACCAGCCTGCTGCCGTATACCGTTGGTCAGATGGAGTGGGTCATGCTGGTGGCAAACTTCCTGATCTTCTTTGCGGAGGTGGCCTTTGTGCTGATGGCATCCGTATGGGCCAAGAACAACCTGACCGCTTTGTCTGTGGCGCTGATCAGTGTGGTGGCACCGCTGATCGTTTATATGGTCGTGCCGGGCTCCTTTGGAGAATGGCTGTCCACCCTGATTCCGGCAGGGGGCATTGGGCTTTCCAACGCATTACTGTATAAAATGATTGGCTTTGATTTTCTCTATGCAGGCGGGCATGCCTTCTTTCAGGCAGATGTACTGCTGGCATCGGCACCGATCAAGATCGTTCTGCTCGTTGGATTGGCAGCATGGGGGTATCTGCGAAAGACCAAGGTGGCTTAAGCTGGGCTATGCGGACTTGATTCTGAATGGCGACCCGGAGGAATATTTGAAGAATGCGGCCGGGAGCCATGGGTTAGAAATCTGAATGAGTGCTGGACATTACCGCTTTTTTGAGCTGGTGATGTCCAGCATTTGTTATTTGGTGTTGATCGATCAATTTTAATGAAATCTTTATACTTCTACAATTTTCTTTACGGCTCTTTTATTTATTCCATGCTAATCTTTATGCACACGGATAGGTAAAGGAGCTTTTATGATTCAATATCCTCGTTACAGGCAGCACCGTTTTTCTTCTTTTCAGGTCATTATTGCAGGTTTTGCGGCAGTTGATCTGGTGGGCGCATTGCTTCTGATGCTCCCGATCGCTGCACAACAGCGGTGCGTCACACCGTTCCACGAGGCACTGTTTACCTCCACTTCTGCCCTTTGTGTGACCGGACTTGTGGTACAGGATACCGGCAGCTACTGGTCGGCATTCGGGCAGAGCGTAATTCTTCTTCTGATCCAGATCGGAGGATTGGGCGTCATTACGGTGGGTGCTGCCTTTGCGCTGCTTTCCGGGCGAAAGATCTCCCTCAAGCAGCGCAGCACGATGCAGGAAGCTACTGCAGCCCCACAGATGGGCGGCATCGTGCGGCTGACAGGCTTTATTCTGCGGATCACCGCTCTGTTTGAACTGGCCGGTGCTGCACTGCTGCTGCCGACATTCTGCGCCGATTATGGTTTGCGCGGGATCTGGTACGCGCTGTTTCATTCCATTTCGGCGTTCTGCAATGCTGGCTTTGACCTGCTGGGAACAGAGGGGGCAAAATTTGTTTCGCTGACACGGTATGCAGGAAATCCATTGCTTACCACAGTGATCGCTGCACTGATCGTTTTTGGCGGCCTTGGTTTTCTGACATGGGAGGACATTTGTACATATCGCCTTGATCTTCACCGTTACCGGATGCAGAGCAAGGTGATCCTTGTCACAACGGCATTTCTTCTGGTACTGCCGACGCTGTACTTTTATTGCTTCGAGTTCACGGCAGGCTCTGCCCGGCAGCGCATTTTATTGTCGATGTTCCAATCCGTTACACCCCGTACTGCCGGTTTTAACACCGCTGATCTTGCTGCGATGGGCAGCACTTCACAGGCATTGATGGTGGTTCTGATGCTGTTGGGCGGTTCGCCCGGTTCTACGGCAGGCGGCATGAAAACCACAACATTTGCTGTTCTGCTGGCCAATATGTGGGCGACCTTCCGCCGCAGAGAAGATGCCGAATTTTTCGGGCGGCGCATAGATGGTTCCGCGGTCAAGAATGCTGCTACGATCGCAGGGATGTATTTGACGCTGTTCTTCCTCGGAGCCTTTGTCATTGCTGCGGCAGAGCAGCTGCCGATGTCGGTCTGTCTGTATGAAACTGCTTCGGCTGTGGCAACGGTAGGTCTGACATTGGGCATCACGCCGCAATTGGGCATCCTTTCGCAGGGGGTGCTGATCGCACTGATGTTTTTGGGACGTGTTGGCGGATTGACGTTGATCTATGCGGCATTTGGCAGCAGCCCTGCCCACTCTCGTCTGCCGCAGGAGAAGATCGCAATCGGATAAAGGAGACAGGTATGAAATCGATTCTTTTGATTGGGCTTGGCCGTTTTGGCCGCCATATTGCGCAGGAACTGAATGAGCTGGGTCATCAGGTCATGGCAATCGACAGCAACGAAGACCGTGTGAACGCCGTGCTTCCCTATGTGACGAATGCACAGATCGGTGACAGCACCAGCGAATACTTTCTGCGCTCCCTTGGTGTTGGCAATTTTGATGTGTGTATCGTAACCATCGGCGGCAATTTCCAAAGCTCACTGGAAACAACATCGCTGCTCAAGGAGCTGGGCGCAAAGCTAGTAGTCTCGCGTGCAGAGCGGGATGTACAAGCCAAGTTTCTGCTGCGCAACGGTGCGGATGAAGTGGTCTATCCGGAAAAGCAGCTGGCAAAGTGGGCAGCGATCCGATACAGCTCCGAACACATTCTGGATTATATCGAGCTGCAGGACGACCACGCCATCATGGAAGTGACCATTCCGCCGGAATGGATGGATCGCACGATCGGCGAGATCAATATCCGAAAAAAGTATAACATCAATATTCTTGCGCTGAAAAAAGACGGAAAGCTCGATATGAACATTACGCCGGATACGCAGCTGTGCCGGGATGAAAGCATACTGGTTTTTGGGGGAAATACGCATTGATCCAAAAGTGTTTCCGGCTCTAAAAAGATAGGACGGATCATATGGATGTCGTTTTGTTGTTGATGGTTCTTGGAGTCATGTTGAGTGGCTTTTGGGCAGCAGATGCGCTGGATCACATGCGGAAGGAGATCCTTCGACAGGAAGGAAAAAGACGTGGCTGGTGGTCGTGACCATCAAATTGTGCTATACTGTGGGCAAGGCAGGTGATCTTTATGAATCAGAACGACCCACCCACTGAACATATTCTGGCGTGTCTGTCGTCCTCTCCCTCCAATGCAAAGATCGTGCGGACGGCAGCAACGATGGCAAAGGCGTTTGGAGGGACCTTTACAGCTCTGTATGTCCGGACGCCTGACTCGGATCAGATGGGAAAAGAAGACTGTCGGCGCTTGCAGCAGCACATTCGTATGGCAGAGCAGGCAGGTGCCGACATTTCTACGATCTACGGGGATGACATTCCGCAGCAGATCGCAGAGTTTGCCCGCATCTCCGGCATTACAAAAATCGTGCTGGGGCGCTCCAGCGTACATCGCCGCCATTTCTGGAGTGGACCGTCACTGACTGAAAAATTGACGATGACTGCGCCTAATCTGGATATTTATATCATCCCGGATGCTTCTGCAGAGAACGGCTACGGCTCAGGACGGAAGCTGTTCATCCGTCCGTTTCTGCCTTCTGTCCGCGATTTACTGATCACCGCAGGCATTTTGAGCTGCATCACGCTCATCGGCTTTCTTTTTTTTACAATTGGACTTTGCGCGCTATAACATTATTACGTTCTATATGCTGGGGGTGCTGTTCACCGCATTGTGTACCAACGGTTACACCTGCGGTGTGCTGGGCTCCATTGCCAGTGTTGCGCTATACAATTTTTTCTTGACGGAACCGCGCCTGACATTCCATGCGTATGATCCCGGTTATCAGGTTACATTTGCCCTGATGCTGACCTCTGCAATCATTACCTGCACCCTGACAACACGGTTGAAGGATCATGCAAAAATGTCTGCGCAGGCAGCGTTCCGTACAAAAATACTGTTTGATACAAATCAGCTTTTACAGAGAGCAAAAAGCGAGGAAGAAATCCTCTCTCAGACAGCGTCCCAGTTGATAAAGTTGCTGAACCGGAGCCTGATCGTCTACCCGGAACAAAACGGAGATCTTGGTTCAGAACAGGTTTTTGGGGTTGACGGGAAAACGGTGCAAAACATCTTTTCTGCACCGAAAGAACGGGATGCAGCAAATTGGACATTTGCAAACAAAAAGCGTTCCGGTGCAGGCACGGATAGCTGCCCGGACGCAAAGGGGCTTTATCTTGCACTTCGGACCGGAGGCGGCGTGTTTGGAGTGATCGGGATCGATCTGTCCGAAAAACCGCTGGATGCCTTTGAAAACAGCGTGTTGCTTTCCATTCTGGGTGAAGGCGCGCTGGCCATCGAAAACCGCAGAAACGCGCTGGAAAAAGAGCAAGCTGCATTGCAGGCAAGGAATGAAGAACTGCGGGCAAACCTGCTGCGCACGATCTCCCATGATCTGCGCACCCCGCTGACCTCCATTTCCGGCAATGCCAGCAATCTGCTTTCCAACGGAGAAACGCTGGATACAGAGACCCGGAACAAGATCTGCACCGATATTTTTGACGATGCACAATGGCTGATCGGTCTGGTGGAAAATCTGCTTTCCATCACCCGCATTGAGGATGGTCGGATGAATCTGCAGATCTCACCGCAGCTGATGGATGAGATGATCGAAGAAGCACTGCATCATGTCAACCGGAAAAGCTGCGAACACACCATCACAACACAGTATGGGGACGAGATCCTCCTGGTCAATGTGGATGCACGGTTGATCATGCAGGTCGTTGTCAATCTGGTGGATAACGCCATCAAATACACCCCCGTGGGCTCGGTCATTCAGATCTCGGCTTACCGGAAAGACCATCAGATCGTAGTGGACGTTGCAGATAACGGTCCCGGCATTCCGGAGCGCGCAAAAGCACAGGTGTTCGAGATGTTTTATACCGGGCAGAGCCGTATCGCAGACAGCCACCGCAGCCTTGGACTGGGCTTGCCCCTCTGCCGTGCGATCCTGACGGCTCACGGTGGAACATTGACCCTGCGTGACAACATTCCCAATGGCAGTGTCTTTTCCTTTGCATTGCCGCAAAGTGAGGTGAATATCCATGAATAAGCCGACTATTCTGGTCGTAGAGGATGATGTTCCTGTACGGTGTCTGATCACAACGACCCTGAAGACTCACGGCTATAAATATCTGACTGCTTCCAATGGGGAAACGGCAATCATGATGACTACCAGCCACAATCCGGACATCATACTGCTGGATCTTGGACTGCCCGATATAGACGGCATCGAGGTCATCCGCAGCGTCCGCACATGGTCGAACCTGCCCATCATCGTCCTGAGTGCCCGGAGCGAAGATTCTGATAAGATCGAGGCACTGGACAACGGCGCAGACGATTATCTGACAAAGCCGTTTTCCGTGGATGAGCTGCTGGCAAGACTGCGTGTAACGCAGCGCCGATTGAATCTGCTGGCTTCTGACGGCATAAACAGTCCGGTTTTTGTCAATGGTCCTTTGAAGATCGACTTCTCGGCCGGGTGCGTCTGGCTGGGTGAGAATGAAGTGCATCTGACCCCCATCGAGTACAAACTGCTGTGTGTGCTGGCGCATAATGTGGGCAAAGTGCTGACGCATACCTCCCCTCACGCAGAAAGTATGGGGCAGTACGCAGGAAAATGACATTGCTTCCTTGCGAGTTTACATGGCATCCCTGCGCAAAAAATTGGAACGCTGCCCGGATGCGCCGCATCTGATCCAGACCCATGTTGGTGTCGGATACCGGATGCTTCGCGTGGAAAATGATGAAGCATAGTAAAAAAACAGGGTGCGCCCCTGAATGAACACGACCACATCTTGTGGAGGGGTTCAAACCAATCCACAAGAACAGGTGAGCATGACGAAAATGATCCTCCATATCAAGCTGCCGCTAACAATGTTAATGCGTCCTAACATCTCTAAAAACCATTGAAAAAGTCCGAAAGCGTGCTACAATACAGAGATAAAGAGCCTGCCCCCGCTCAAGGGGATGGGCGCTCAGATAGGAAACATAGAAATGAGGGATAAATATGTTTGATACAAAAAAGCTTGCACTGTTTTTGGGTGGTGTAGTGTTCGGCTCTGCCGGCTTCAAGGTGCTGTCCAGCAAGGATGCAAAAAAGGTCTACACCCAGACCACCGCTGCGGTGCTGCGGATGAAGGACTGCACCATGCAGACTGTGAACAAGGTGCAGGAAGAGGCCGGTGACATCCTTGCCGATGCAAAGGCCATCAACGAGAGCCGCGCCGCCGAGGCTGCACAGGAGGTCATCGAGGATACGGCTGAAGAAGAGCAGCCCGCAGAGCAGACTGCACAGTGATATAGCGCAGCGGAGCCGCCCTTGGGCGGCTCTTTTTTTACGCAGAGGGGTAAGAAAAGCAATGAAATGTACGATCTTACATGAAGGTAAGGGACGGATGCGGGTGCACGTCTGCGCCGTGCGCATGACCCTGCACCGGGCAGATGTGCTGGAAGCCTACCTGAACGGGCAGGACAACATTCAAAAAGCCACCGTCTACGAGCGCACCGGAGATGTGGTGCTGACCTACCGGGGCAGCCGGAAGGACGCTGCCGCCCTGCTGGCAGCCTACCGCTTTGACAACGAAGAGTTAGAGGTGCTGGTCACTTCCCACGACAGCCGGAAAATCAATCAGGAATATCAGGAAAAGATGGTCAGCCTTGTGGCGGGCCGGGTGTTCCGCAAGGTGTTCCTGCCCGCGCCCATCGCGGCGGCATATACGGTGTGGCGCTCCATCGCCTTTGTCTGGAAGGGCATCCGCTGCCTGCTGCACCGCAAGCTGGAGGTAGAGGTGCTGGATGCGCTCAGCATCACCGCCTCCCTCCTGCGGGGCGATTACAGCACCGCAGGGTCGGTGATGTTCCTGCTGACGGTGGGCAGCCTGCTGGAGGAGTGGACGCGGAAAAAGAGCTTGGACGACCTTGCCCGCAGCATGGCGCTGAACGTGGATAAGGTCTGGGTGCGCACCCCGCAGGGCGAGGTGTTGGTGCCGCTGACCCGTGTCCACGCCGGGGACGAAGTGGTGGTGCGCTCTGGCAACATGATCCCGCTGGACGGCATGGTGCTGGAAGGCAGAGCATGGTGAACCAAGCTGCCCTGACCGGCGAGTCCATGCCGGTGCGCAAGACCACTGGTGCTACCGTTTACGCCGGAACAGTGGTGGAAGAGGGCGAATGCGTCCTTGTGGCCAAGGCAGAGGGCGGTGCCAACCGCTACGATAAGATCGTGGCGATGATCGAGGAATCGGAAAAGCTCAAGTCCGGCACCGAAAACCGGGCTTTGCAGCTGGCCGACCGTCTGGTGCCGTGGTGCCTTGCCGGTACGGTGGCTACCTATGCCTTTACCCGCAACGTCACCCGGGCCATCTCCATCTTGATGGTGGACTTCTCCTGTGCGCTGAAGCTTTCCATGCCGCTGGCAGTGCTCTCTGCCATGCGGGAGTGCGGGGAATATCACATCACCGTAAAGGGCGGCAAGTATCTGGAAGCGTTGGCAAAGGCGGACACCATCGTGTTCGATAAGACCGGCACCCTCACCCGTGCCACCCCACAGGTGGTGCAGGTGGTGCCTTTCTCCGGCTGCGGGGAGCAGGAGGTATTGCAGCTTGCCGCCTGTCTGGAAGAGCATTTCCCCCATTCCATGGCAAACGCCGTGGTCCGTGCCGCCAAGGAGCGGGGAATTTCTCACGAAGAGATGCACTCCGAGGTGGAGTACATCGTGGCCCATGGCATTGCCAGCCGGGTAGGGGGCAAGCGGGTGGTCATCGGCAGCGCTCACTTTATTTTCGAGGACGAGGGCTGCACCATCCCGGCAGGGGAACAGGCAAAGTTTGATGGGTTGGACCCGCAGTATTCCCACCTGTATCTGGCCGCATCCGGGGTGCTGGCGGGGGTCATCTGTATTGCAGACCCCCTGCGCCCGGAGGCGGCACAGGTGCTGCGCCAGCTCCAAAAGCTGGGCATCACCCAGACCGTTATGATGACCGGCGACAGTGAACGCACTGCCCGCGCCATTGCGGCGCAGGTGGGGGTAGACCGCTGCTTTGCGGAGGTGCTGCCGGAGGATAAAGCCGCCTTTGTCCGCGATGCCAAAGCCGAGGGACATACAGTGGTGATGATCGGCGACGGCATCAACGATTCGCCCGCTTTGTCGGCGGCAGATATCGGCATCGCCATCCATTCCGGTGCCGCCATCGCCCGGGAGATTGCCGATGTGACCATCCGCGCGGATAGTCTGGAAGAGCTGGTGACCTTAAAAGCCATTGCCAACGCCCTGCAAAAGCGGGTGGGCAGCAATTACCGCTTTGTGCTCAGCTTCAACTCAGTGCTCATCCTTCTGGGCGCACTGGGCATCCTGCCCCCGGCGACCAGCGCCATGCTGCATAACCTTTCCACCCTTGGCATCAGCCTGCGCAGCATGACAGATCTGTTGGAGCAGAAGCCTTCCCTGTAAAAATGGTACGCCGGAGCGTCCGCAGATGCTCCGGCGTACTGAGATTATGAATCCATCCTAGCCAAAAGGAGGCTGCTGCACATATACCGTGCGGCAGCCTCCTTTTTTTAGCTCAGATAAACCGGCAGAAGCCTAGCCAGCAGCCCAGCAGGAAGAAGAGCAGCGCCTTGCCCAGCACCGGCAGCCACGGGTGCTTGCAAAGAGCCAAATCCCACCGGTGGATGTTCTGCTTGGGGCAGATGCCCGCGCAGGCTTCACAGGCGATGCACTCCCCGCTGCGCAGGCTGCTTTCCTCCAGCTTCAGGCACACCGGGCACTGCTGCTTGCAGGCATTACAACCCGGGATGCAGCCATCGCTCTGCCGGTGCAGCCGCGCAAAGGGCAGCACCGGCAGCAGGGCGAACACCGCTCCCAGAGGGCAGAGGAACTGACAAAAGAACCGGGGCTGCACTGCCATGCCCAGCAAGATGAGCACAAACAGCGCAATGCCCACGCCGAAGCCCTCCGGCGGCAGACGCAGAGCCGTCAGGCGGGAAAACACCTCCCACGGGCTTGTGCCGGTCAACAGCTTTTCCTGCCGGGTCACATACAGCGCCACCAGCCCCGCCAGCAGCAGATATTTGACCTTCTGCCCCCAAAGCACCGTCCGCTCCGGCAGACGGAGCTGCTTTTTGCGGTGGAACAGTTTTTTCTGGATAAGCCCGGACAGTGCCCAGACGGCATCACCCAAGCTGCCAAAGGCGCAGGCGTATCCGCAGAAAAACCGGTCGAACAGCAAAGTGAAGCCGCACAGCCCCAGCAGAGAAAGCGTGAAGCTGTCCGCTGTGAGCACCTCGCCCGCACCGATGTGCAGAAAGATCTGCTTTACCCCGGAAAAACCGGCCACAAATGCGCCCGGCATGGACACAAAGAAGAACAGCTGCACCCCGGCGCGCAGCCATGTACGGCGCTTTTTGTCCCGCTGACGCTGCTGTGCCGCCGTCAAAGGTTTTGTCTGTGTTTTTTCCATCATCCTGCCGCCTTTCCCAGTGCGTCCTCGACTGCACCGATGAGACCTTCTGCCGTGAGGGTAGCGCCGGAAACGGTATCCACCTCGGCAGACTGCACTTCCAGCATCTCGTCCAGCAAAGGCAGCGCCTGCTTATAGTAGGGCTTATCCTCGCCGGAGGCATCCAGCACCGCAATATCGGTCATTTTTCCGTTCCGGATGGTCACCGACACCCGGATGACATCGCCAAAACCAAAGGCGCTGCCCTCATAGGTGCCGTCCCGGTAGCCGCTTTGGGTCTGCTCTGCCTGTGCTGCACTCTGCGCCTGCAAAACGGAAGCATTGTAGGCTTCCACCTCAGCGATCTCCTGCTTGCGCTGGCTCACCGCTGCTGCCCGGACCAGCGCCACCTGCTGGTATTGCCATAGTACCCCCCAGAATCAGCAGCAGGTTCACCGCCCGGAGGAAAAAGTTTTTATATTTCATTCCGCTGCTCCTTCCGTTTCAGGCTCGGCTTCGGGCTCTTCCGGCGGCAGCACCGCTTCGGATGCCGACAGCACTTCCTCAGAAGATGCCGGTTCCGGTTCAGAGGATGCCGGTGCATCTGCCGGGAAAAGCTGCTGCCACACTTCTTGCAGCCATGCGGGGACGACGCTTTTTTCTTCCGGCTGCACCACCTCCACGGTGGGCGCAGTGATCGGCGTTTCCTCGGGTTTTGCTGCTTCAGACGGTGCGGCTTCTTCTGCCGTTTCTTCCGATGCTTCCTGTGCCGGGTCGGCTTCCTCTGCCGGGCAACCGCCGCCTTTGCCAGTGCCAGCTTGACCGCGTTCAGGATGCCGGTGGAGGAGTAGGTGGCACCGGAAACGGCATCCACGTTGGGACTCTGCCCTTCCAGAATGGCGGGGATGACCTGTTTTGCCATGGAAAGATATTCCTCCTCATCCTCGGCGCTCAGAAGGGTGATATCGGTGATCTTATCCTCTGCCACCGTGACCTGCACCGTGATCTCGCCCTCAAAGCCCATGGCCTCGGCGGTGTAGATGCCGTCAAGGTAGGTAGAGGGTGCGGTAAATTCCTCCACCATCAGCGGTGCGGCGGGCTTTGGCTGGGGCGGCAGGGGGTTGTTGACTACCTCGCCGGTCAGGGCGTTCTGCACCGCGCCCAGAATGCCCCGGCTAGTGTAGGTGGCCTCGGAAACGGCATCCACTTCCCAGCTCTGGGCTTCCACCACGGTGGTCAGAAGCCGCTTGGCGCGCCGCAGAAACTGCTTGGTCTCGTGGGAAGCGCCCAAGATCTCGACCTCCGTGATGCTGCCGTTTTCCATGGTGACCTGCACTCGGACGGCACCGCCGTAGCCCCGGGAAGAGCCGACGTAAACGCCGTCGGCATAGGGCAGCTTGGGCAGGGCTTCTTCCTCCGCTTCAACGGAAGCGGCTTCCGCCGGCTGCTCCACCACGGCTGTCAGTTTTTCCGGCACGGCAGCCAGCACTGCACGGTACGGGGCAGGGCAAAAAGCACCGCTGCCGCTGCCGCCACCGCCGGGAGCAGCTGCACCAGCGGCAGCAGTGTGTTGCATCGTTTTTTGTTCATTCCAACTCCTCCTGACACGGAAAAGCAAGGCCGCCTGCATAAAGCGACCTTGCTTTTTTAGTGTTCTGTTTTTTGCAGGATCAGGCAGCTTTCAGGTTCTGCACGGCATCGGTCAGGTGGGTCACCTGCTCCAGTGCAGCGGCCTTATACAGGGTCTCGCGGCTCAAAAGCTCCACGCTCTCGGCCAGCTCGGTCTCCAGATTGGCATAGCTGTCGGCGGTGTAAGCGGCCTTTGCCTTGCTCTGTGCTTCGGCGACCACAGCCTGCAGGGCGGCGCGGTCGGCATCGCTTGCCAGCTCGTGCTTGGCAAGGTTCTCGGCAGTGGTCTGGAACTTCACCACCGTGTCGGCATAGCCAGTGCGCGGATGGTGATAGTCCAGTAGCCGGTGCCATCGGTGCCCTCCGGCAGCTGGCAGCGGGCGGAATCGCTCAAACCCAGCTGGATGCCCATGGACTTGTGCATCCAGTTGTCGGCTGCAAACTTGGTGCCGTAGGAGGCCTTGGCGTGGGTGTAGGTGCTGTCATCGCCGTAGTAGGTCCACACCACAGACTGCATCCGGGAGCCCAGCTCGCCGTAGTTTCCGTTCAGATCCAGACGGATGAACTCGCCAAAGCTGCCTACATCGCTGCCGCTGCGCAGGTTCACGGTAAGACCATCAGCAGCCTTCTGGGCGGCTTCTGCCACGCCGGAACCGGTGCCGGTGTGCGCGGCAGAGAAGGTATAGCCATCGCCGCTCTTGGTTGCGTACTTCAGGCCGTTGGTGTTTTGATCCACCGCAGCCGTCAGGGTATAGGCGGTCAGGTTCTTTTCAGAGTAGCCGCCCACCAGCTGACCGCCGTTTTCCACCACGGTGTACTTGGAGCAGAAATCTGCAAGGTCGCTGTCAGCCACGCGCACCGGCACATACTTGGTGCCCAGCACCTCGTAGTGATCCATCTGCACGGTGGAGCCGTCTGCCTTGGTAATGATGCCCCGGTTCCAGCCCACGGTGGAGCCATCGGCCAGATAGATGGTCTTACCATCCTCCGACCAGTGAGAGACAGTGTAGGTGCTGCCGTCCTTGGCGTAGATGACAGCAGTGCTCTGGAAGCTGCCACGATGCAGACCGTGGTTGACAGTAGCGCGGGAAACGGCATCAAATGCGCCCAGATCCTGCTCCTCGTGGCTGTCCAGTTGTGCAGAGGCGGCAGCGTTGCCGGCAGCATAGACCGTCTCGTTTGCCCAGTACTCATCCCAAGTCAGGGCAGCATAGAGACAGGTGTACTTTTTGCCCAGCAGAAAATCGAAAAAGTCGTTTTCCTCCTCGGCGGGGGCTGCTGCAAAGGCGGTAGCGGTCAGCAGGCTGAACGCCATGGCCGCCGACAGCAGCAGGGAAAGAAATTTCTTCAGTTTCATGAAAAATGCTCCTTTCATCGCAATGGCAGAGAATCACTGCCATGCAGTTAGCTGATCCTAACACCTCGCGCAAAAAAATCTGTGGGATAATGCCCCTCAGATGGTTAGGATGAACTAATTTGACGAAATTTAAAATAGCACGCATACAGGGGCTTGTCAAGAA
>ENA-OQCJ01000034-OQCJ01000034.1-human-gut-metagenome-genome-assembly--contig:-NODE-34-length-16035-cov-0.888735_pt1 | contig 16035 bp, 19 predicted proteins | sample MGYA00242501_ERZ504584 | MGnify/ENA primary metagenome ERZ504584 (study PRJEB26092, sample SAMD00036341) | human gut metagenome | host: Homo sapiens | study: EMG produced TPA metagenomics assembly of...
CAGTGTACATCCCTCAAGATTGGGGTCCCCACCATGTTCCAAAAGAAGGCCGCATGGTTCGTGCCGCCATATCAGGCCCTTCCGTGAAACGCAAATCGGCCATAATATTTGCAGTTTCCGTTGTGTCCTGATCTACAATGGTATTAGGATTCATTCCATGTTCCAACAAAAAATGTACCGTATCATATAGGTAATCCCTGTGCAACCGCACCTGTGCAGCGCTTAAATTCCCGCCAACCAGTGCGTCGCCGTATTCGCCAAAAGTATTTTCAGCCAACTCCACCGCCAGCCACATCATTTCTTCCTCACTGGGCCGATGCATTGCAATAAGAGTTTCTGCCATTTCAAAATCCGGCGGAATACAAGAAAGCACAGAATACAATTTCCGAACCTGTGCGGTGACCTTCATATCTTTCTCCTTTACACAAGAAGGGGGACATCTCTGACCCGAGATATCCCCCTTTTTATAACTTCAGCAAATCCCACCATTGCACAGTTCTTTGACCTTTTGTGCCGCTGCCGCCACCAGCTGGCCGATGGGCTGGTCGGGCACGCCCACCACGATATTCTCACAGTGGTTGATGGGCACCAGCACCCGCCGGGCGGGGCTCTGGCAGACTGCCGCTGCCATGGCGGGGGTGATCTCGCCCAGCAGCGCGTCAGCGATCACAATGCCGATGGGCCCCACGATGATATCCGCGATGCGGCAGTTCACGACCACGGCGTTCTCGCCGGTGGCGGCGCGGACCGTCCCCGCCTTGAGCATGGCCGAAGTCGCAAGGCTGTTGGTGCCCACGGCGGTCAGCCGGGCTTCCGGGCAGGCGGCAGAGATGGCCGCCACCAACTGGCGGCCCAGACCGCCGCCCTGGCCGTCAATGACCAGAACGTTCATCAGAAGTCGATCTCCTCCAGCCGCAGCAGGGCGATGATGTAGATCTTCAGGGCCTCCAGCAGCTTATCGATGGGAGCTACCTCGTTGGCACCGTGCATCGGGCCGCCGAACTCAGGCAGCACCATGTCCTCGTGCTCAGGGCCAAAGCTCACCGCATAGGGGAAGTGGCGGGCATAGGTGCCGCCGCCCATGGTAAAGGGCGTGGCATTCTCGCCGGTGACCTCGTTGTAGGTCTCGATGCAGGCCTTGATGGCGGGGGTATCGGCTGCGATATAGAAGGGCTCGGCACCCTCGGCCTTCTCCAGAGAAGCACCCGTGCCAATGGCAGCTTTGATCTGCTCCTTCATCTTCTCGGCGTTGGTGCAGGTGGGGTAACGGCTGTCCATGGTCTGGACGATCCGGCCCTCCCGCATGAAGATGCGGCCGCCGATGATGGTCAGGGGGCCGAAGGGGCCGTCGGCGCAGTCGATGCCAAGGCCGGTGCCTGCGGTGGAAGCGTGCAGCTTTTTCAGGGCTTCCAGATAGGCGCGCTCTGCATCGTTGCACAGACCGTTGTCCAGCAGGTAGTTCACCACCAGACCGATGGCGTTGACCGTGCCCTCGGGCATGGCGGCATGGCCGCTCTTGCCCCAGCCCCGGATACGCACCCCATTGCCTTCCGGCTCCAGCGTGATGTTGGGGGCATTTTTCAGCTTGGTGATATCGGTCTCCACCAGTGCGCTGGCGCGGTCAGGGACTGCGTTGTTGGCAACGCCGCCCTCAAACTCCTTGATCTCGCCGTTGCAGACCGGGCTGACCAGCTCCGCACCGAAATGGCCCTTCTCGCCGTTGCACACCGGGAACTCCGCATCCGGGGTGAAGCAGAACACCGGGGCCGGGTAGTTCTTGAGGTAATATTCCACATCGTTCATGTGGGTCTCTTCGTTGTCGCCAACCATTGCGCGGATGGGATACCGCAGGGAAACGCCCTCCTCCTTGAGGAACTTCAGGGCGTACAGGGTAGCCACCATGGGGCCCTTGTCATCAGCCACACCACGACCGATCATCCAGCCGTCCCGGATCTGCATCTTGAAGGGGTCCTGGCTCCAGCCGTTGCCCACGGGCACCACATCCACATGGCAGATGGTTGCCAGATACTTCTCGGGGTCTGCACCGGCCAGCTCGGCATAGCCGATGTAGTTCTCGCAGTTGCGGGTGGCAAAGCCCATGCCTGCTGCCAGTTCCAGCGTCTTGTCCAGCGCGGCCCGAGGGCCTGCGCCGAAGGGTGCGCCCTCCTCCGGGGTGCCCTCTACACTGTCAATGGCCACCAGCGCCGCAATATCCTGCAGCAGCTGCTCCTTGTTTTCCGCAATATATGCGTCAATTTTCTGATTCAGTGCCTGATCCATGTTCTATAACGTCCTTTCTGACCGGAAGCGGCTTCCGGTTTTCACACAACTATTATTCAGTGTAGCATACTGCGGGCAGAAAAGCTACCGGCATTTTACACGACAAAAGCGCCCGCGTTTTGTCAGCCTGCCGCAAACAGCCCGCTGACCGCGCCCAGCAGCCCGGCGCTGGCCAGACCCATGATGATGCCCGCCAGCAGCACACCGCCCATGCAGGCAATGAGAACATCCTTGAACTTCATGTCCAGAATGGAGGCTGCCAGCGTGCCGGTCCAGGCACCGGTACCGGGCAGCGGGATCCCCACAAAGAGCAGCAGGGCAACGGTCAGGCCCTTGCCGGCCTTTTCCTCCAGCTTGCGGCCGCCCTTTTCCCCCTTGGTGATGAAGAACTTGCACACCGGCCCGATGACCGGCTTGTGGTAGCCCCAGATGAGGAACTTGCGGGCAAACAGATAGATAAAGGGCACCGGCAGCATATTGCCGAGCACGCAGACCAGATAGGTGGGCAGGGCGGGCAGGCCCATGCCCAGCCCGATCGGAATGGCACCACGCAGTTCAATGACCGGCACCCATCGAGACAAAACACCATCAGATAATTCTTGAGCATCCAGGTTTCTCCTTATCATAAGATCATGATCGTAACGGCTTACAGGTCGATGACCAGCTCCACCGGGCAGTGGTCGGAGCCAAACACCTCGTTGTGGATCTCGGCGGCGGTCACCTTGCCGGCGATGCGGTTTGAAACGATGAAATAATCAATGCGCCAGCCCGCGTTCTTTTCCCGGGCGTGGAAGCGGTAGCTCCACCAGCTGTACTTCACCTCGTCCGGGTGGACAGCGCGGAAGGTGTCGGTAAAGCCCGCTGCCAGCAGCTCAGTCATCTTGGCCCGCTCCTGGTCAGTGAAGCCCGCGCTCATCCGGTTGGTCTTCGCATTCTTGATGTCGATCTCGGTGTGGGCCACGTTCAGGTCACCGCAGAGGATGACCGGCTTTTTCGCGTCCAGCTCCAGCAGGTAGGCCCGGAACGCATCTTCCCAGGTCATGCGGTAGTCCAGCCGCTTCAGGCCGTCCTGGCTGTTGGGCGTGTAGCAGTTGACCAGGTAGAAGCCGGGATATTCCAGCGTCAGCACCCGGCCCTCGTGGTCGTGCTCCTCCCTGCCGATGCCGGTGGTCACGGCCAGCGGGGCCGTTTTGCACCAGCAGGCCGTGCCGGAGTAGCCCTTTTTCTCGGCGGAGTAGGTGTACTCGGTGTAGCCCTCGGGGGCAAAATCAGCCTGCCCCGGCTGCATCTTGGTCTCCTGCACCGAGAAGATGTCGGCATCCAGCGCCGCAAAGCTTGTGGCAAAATCGTGGGTCAGGCAGGCCCGCAGGCCGTTGACGTTCCAGCTGATCAGTTTCATATCCTGTTCCTTTCTTATGCCTGATATTTTGTTTTCCATGCGCCGCTCTTCATGCGCGCCACAAAGCAGATGACACGGCAGACCCAGTCAATGACCATGGCGATCCAGACACCCACAGCGCCCCAGCCCATCCTGACACAGAGCAAGTAGCTGAATCCCAACCGCCAGATGGCCATGCTGAGCACAGAGACCACCATGGTAAATTTCACATCGTTGGCCGCGCGCAGGGCGTTGGGCAGAACAAAGGAGGCCGGCCACAGGAACAGGCCGCTGCCTGCGTGGATCTGCACCAGCAGGATGGCCAGCGCCATGGTCTCACCGGAGAGGGCGTAGATGCCCACCAGCGGCTTGAGGAAGAGCAGGATGCCGCCGTTGAAGATCCCCATGGAAATGTAGGCCCAAAGCAGCAGCTTGCGGGTATAGTAAACGGTCTGTTCATTGTCCCCTGCGCCAACGCAGCGGCCCACCACTGTGATCATGGCCAGACCAATGGCCTGCCCCGGGATGCAGCCCACGCCGTCCAGATTGTTTGCCACGGCATTGGCGGCGATCTGCACGGTGCCGAAGGTGGAGATCATGCTCACCACCAGAATGCGGCCCGCCTGGAACAGGCTGTTCTCAAAGGCGGACGGAATGCCGATGCCCAGGATGCGCTTTGCCATCCGGCCATCCAGCCGGAGCGTTCTGGGCACGGTGAGCATGTGGCCCTTCTGGTAGCAGCGGTTCAGGATGAGCACCGCTGCCACGGCACGGGAGAGGACACTGGGCCAGGCAACACCGTCCACGCCCATGCCCAGTACAAAGATGCAGACCGCGTTGCCCACAATGTTGATGATGTTCATCAGGATACTGATCTGCATGGAAATTTTGGAGTTACCCATGCTGCGGAAGAGCGCCGCACCGGCATTGTACATGGCCAGGAACGGGTAGCTGACCGCCGTGATGCGCAGGTAGAGCACACCGGCCTCCAGCACATCGGCTTCGATGCTGCCATAGCACAGCCGGATCATGGGACGGGCCAGCACAAAGCAGAACGCCCCCACACCCACGCCCAGCAGAGCGCTGAGCAGGATCAGCTGGCCCGAGCTTGCGTTGGCGTGCTCCTGCTCCTTTGCACCCAGATACTGGCTGACCACCACCGCGCCGCCGGTGGCCAGCGCCGCAAACAGCACGATGATGAGGTTGTTGATCATATCCACCAGGCTGACACCCGAGATGGCGGCTTCGCCGCAGCGGGAGACCATCATGGTATCGGCCATGCCCACCGTCACGGCCAGCAGCTGCTCCACCAGCAGCGGCCCCACCAGCCTGAGCAGGTCACGCTGGCTGAACAGCGGGGCCCGCCCGCCAAAGCACAGGGCCTTATTTTGTGCGATCGTATGTTCCATTCTATTCCTCGCTTCTTCCCACACCTTTTCTGCCCTTCCGGGCCGCAGAGCGTCTTTTTCTCATAGATGTATCCATCATAACACAGCCGCCTCCTGTTGTAAAGAATCAGCTTCTGTGATTCCGGACCTCTGCCCCCAGCCCGTGCTTGTTTCATCACTTTGCCAAATGTATCTCTCCCATTTTTGTGCGTTGTGACAAAATTGCATTTTTTGCTCGAACAAAAGAATCTTTTTTCAAAAAAGCTCTTGTATTTTTCTGTGAAAAGTGTTATCTTGTATCCAACAGAAGCGTCAGTTGGATACAAAGTGAAACGACGCGCTTTCCTCTCCGGCACTCCTGTTGTTCATCCTTCTATTATTATGCTATTTTCTTCATTTACCTTCTTATCATTTACCCTGTCCTGAAACGGACAAACAAAAAACGCTTCCCCACCTGCACGGGGGAGCGTTTTTTGTTTGTCCGCCGCCCACCATAGAAAAGCGCCCTGCACCTTTCACGGTACAGGGCGCTTTGCGTTTCAGTTTTACAGCGCTGCAACAGCGGCCTTGAGCTCATCCACGCGGTCGGTGTTCTCCCACTTCACGCCCAGATCCTCGCGGCCCATGTGGCCGTAGGCGGCCAGCTTGCGGTAGATGGGCTTCCGCAGGCCGAGGTCACGGATGATGGCGGCGGGGGTCAGGTCAAAGACCTTCTCCACTGCCTGCTCGATCTTCTCATCGGCCACGGTGCCGGTGCCAAAGGTATCCACCATGATGGACACAGGCTTTGCCACGCCGATGGCGTAGGCCACCTGCACCTCACACTGCTTAGCCAGACCGGCAGCCACGATGTTCTTGGCCACCCAGCGGGTCGCGTAAGCGGCACTGCGGTCCACCTTGCTGGGGTCCTTGCCGGAGAATGCGCCGCCGCCGTGGCGGGCGTAGCCGCCGTAGGTGTCAACGATGATCTTGCGGCCAGTCAGGCCGCTGTCACCCTGCGGGCCGCCCACAACAAAACGGCCGGTGGGGTTGATGTAGTACTTGGTGTTCTCATCCAGCAGCTCGGCAGGGATGGTGGCCTTGATGACCTTCTCCATGATGTCGGCCCGGAGCTGCTCCATGGTCACGCTCTCACTGTGCTGGCTGGAGATGACGACTGCATCCACGCGGATGGGCTTGTTGTTCTCGTCGTACTCCACGGTGACCTGGCTCTTGCCGTCCGGGCGCAGGTAATCCATCTCGCCGCTCTTGCGCACTTCGGTCAGGCGCTTTGCCAGCTTGTGGGCAAGGCTGATGGGCATGGGCATCAGCTCAGGGGTCTCATCGCAGGCATAGCCGAACATCATGCCCTGGTCACCGGCACCGCCCACCTGGTCGTTGGTGCCCAGTGCGATATCGGGGCTCTGGCCGTCGATGTTGGAGATCACAGCGCAGGTGTCAGCATCAAAGCCGTACTTTGCACGGGTGTAGCCGATCTCAGAGATGACCTCGCGGACGATCTTCTGGAAATCGACATAGCAGCTGGTGGTGATCTCGCCCATAATGTGGACCAGACCGGTGGAAGCGCAGGTCTCGCAGGCCACGCGGGCATCGGGATCGTGGGTCAGGATCTCGTCCAGGATGGCATCGGAGATCTGGTCGCAGATCTTGTCAGGATGTCCCTCGGTGACGGACTCAGAAGTAAACAGGTGTCTTGCCATAAATTTTGTCCTCCATGTGTGTGGTGAATCTTGCACAGCTTCATACACGTCCATCAAGTTTGCGCAAACAAAAACGCTCAGAACCGAAGCTCTGAGCGTTTGCACTCTTATCTTTCGGTTTCCCGCAGGATTTGGCACCTTATGCTTTCGCACAGGTTGTCGGGCTTCACAGGGCCTGTCCCCTCAGCCGCTCTTGATAAGTCGGTATTCAATTGATACGCCACATATTCTATCATTACAGCGTCAGATTGTCAAGATAAGTCGCACTTATTTTAGACATTCCTTTTAAATTGATGGAGCATTTCCCTGCTCCGGTGCGGCATGGCCGTCCCGGGCGGCGTGGAAAGCGCGTTTTTCCGCATACATCCGCTGATCCAGCTCCACCAGAAACTTCTCCACGCTGCCGCCCTCGTACTTTGCCACACCGGTGGAAAAGGACAGCTGAAAGCTGCCCGCCGGAGCGGTGGCGTTATAGTGCTGCACCCGCTGCTCGATGGCGGTGCAGATCTCGTCCAGCAGCTCCTCCGAGCCGTGACGGATCAGCACCATGAACTCATCGCCGCTTATGCGGATAGCTACCGAGTTTGCCGCCAGCGCTCCGGACAGGATGTGCCCGATCTCCTGAATGGCGCGGTCGCCCTCGGCGTGACCATAGGTATCGTTGATCTCCTTGAAGCAGTTCACGTCCATCATGATGCCGTAAACGTCCTTCTCCTGCGTGGCGTGGATGCGGTCCAGACAGTAGTTCATGTACTTGCGCCCAAACAGGCCGGACAGCTCATCGGTATAGCCGCGCAGGCTGCGGGTCTGGCTGTCCACAAGCACAAAGGCGATAGCTACCGACAGCCAGCCAAAGGCCATACCGTAGAATGCGCCCTGCAGCAGCGTGCCCACCGCACAGGTGACCACGAAGTAGTACACCGGGAAAAACTCCACCGTAATGCCATCGCGCTTGGCCTTATGCACCTGCCACACGCTCTCGGCGTAATAGCTGAACAGCAGCAGATACAGCAAAATATTCAGCGGGCCCCGATGGTAAAGGTTGTCCGCCGAAATGGAAAAGATCCACCCCGTGCCAAAAAAGGTTTGCCACCAGCAGCACCAAAAGCGCCAGCAGCGGCGCACCCAGCAGCAGGTGCCTTCTGCGCAGGCGTCCAATGCTGCGGTAGACCCGGAAGTCCACATACAAACACCACGCATAGCCCACGCACACGGTAGCGCCGGTGCAGATGGTGTTGGTCAGGTACAGCCAGAACCGGCTTGCCGCGCCGGGCACGCCGTCCAGCAGAAAGCTGATCGTCTCTGTTGCCTGTGCCAGCAGCGTCACCACCAGTATCCGGCAAAACAGCGCTGTTCCAACGCTGTTTTTACTTCGCCGCGCACCCGCAGTAAAAGCAGAAAGCTTACCAGCACCGCCCCTGTGCCATTGGCCACAAGGATCTCGGGTATATTCATTGCATTTCCTCCTCTGCCCGCCTTACCCCATAAAGCGGGCAGCCCCCTATTTTATACAGTACCTATTCTATATTATACACCCTGCCGCGCCCTGCTTGCAAGGCTTGGGCGCAAAAAGGCCGCTGCACAGCAATTTGTGCAGCAGCCCTTGAGAGATCATCCTTTGCAGTTCAGCCAAGCCCAGAGCTTTGCCGAAATACATTTTTTTGCAGAAAACTTAATAGCCCTTTGCCTGCTCGCCGTTCAGGATCTTGACAGCGCGGGAGGTACCCAGACGGTCAGCGCCCAGTGCAAGGAAAGTCTCCATATCCTCCACGGTGGAAATGCCGCCGGCAGCCTTGACCTTGCAGCGGCCATGCACGCCCTTGACCATCAGCTCCACATCGTGGAAGGTAGCGCCTGCGGTGGAGAAGCCGGTGCTGGTCTTGATGTAGTCAGCGCCTGCCTCGCAGACGATGTCGCACATCTTTTCCTTTTCCTCGTCGGTCAGCAGGCAGGTCTCAATGATGACCTTGAGCACCTTGTCGCCCACGGCCTGCTTCACGGCACGGATGTCCTCACGGACAGCATCGTACTCCTTGTTCTTCAGGCGGCCGATGTTGATGACCATGTCCACCTCGGCAGCGCCGTTCTCAATGGCAGTCTTGGCCTCAAAGGCCTTGCTGGCGGTATCCATGGCACCCAGAGGGAAGCCCACCACGCAGCACACCGGGATGCGGCCCGCCATATACTCAACCGCCTGCTTTACATAGCAGGTGTTGATGCAGACGGATGCGGTGTGGTTGGCAATAGCCTCGTCGCAGATGACCTGGATCTGGGGCCAGGTGGCCTCGGGCTTCAGCAGGGTATGATCGACATGGGAGAGGATCTCTTCACGGGTCATATTATTTTCCTCCATCAATTCTTGCTGGCACGGCGGACCTTTGCCATGCCCACAGCGCTCAGGGCAATTGCCGTTACGGATGCGGTGGCACCAATGATGCCCAGAACAAGACCGGAAACCAGGAATGCAAAACCTTTCAGACCACGTTTCATAATACCGTACCTCCTAAGATGATTTGATTTGAAAACCTTCCCCGGCACAGCCAGGGAGGTCTTGTTTACTTTTTCTTAAAGATGATCAGCTTGCTGAACACATAGTTCAGCACCACGACCACCACGTTGGAGAACACCTTGACGCACAGACCCCACAGCTCCTGCGCATCGTAGAGGGTAGTGACAAAGATGGCCGTGGGGCCATCTGCACCGCCGATGATGGCAATGGCAGCAGATCCATCCGCCGCCGAAGCCACACTCGAAGCCTGAACGGCGTGCACCACCGTATCCGGGCCAAACCAGCGGGCCACCACGCTCAGCACCCCCTGCATCAGCTCGTCCATCAGCGCTGCGCCCTGGGCCGCCAGCAGATTGCCCAGCACCAGCATAATTGCAGTGTCCAGCAGCATTGTACCCAGACGGCAGGTGACAAATGCACCAAACTCCTTTGCCATCGCTCTGCCTCTGGTCTTGCTGTTGAACACAAAGGCCCGGTTGGTGGCGTAGGCAAACAGGATGCAGAGGATGTTGTCCAGCACATTACCCCAGCTGTTGGCGGCGGTGTAGCCGAACAGCCTGTTGAACAGGGCGTACAGCAGGATATTCAGCAGGGTGGTCAGCACGCCAAAGATCAGGTAGGACAGGACCTCATAATGCTTTTTGATCCATTTGAACATAAAAATATCTTTCCTGTCAGCATCCTCACCCTCTCCGTCATTGCGGAAGCGAGACTGAGAGGGCAATCCGCTTAACAAAAACAGCCCCGCCGCCGTTACCCGGCAACGGGGCTGTAGTCGCATTGTGTCTGAAACTCAGCGAACCACGGACTGATTACTCAGCGTCGTCGTTCAGCAGAGCCTTCATGGACAGGCTGATGCGCTTCTTGTCGAAGTCAACATCCAGCAGCTTCACATCGACCATATCGCCGACCTTCAGTGCGTCGGAGACCTTCTCAACGCGATCATTGCTGATCTCGCTGATGTGGACCAGACCGTCAACACCCGGCAGGATGCGGACGAATGCACCGAACTTGGTCAGGGACACGACCGGAGCATGGAAGGTGCTGCCGATGGGGTAGTTGTTCTTCAGCTGCTCCCAGGGGTTGTCCTCAGCCTTCTTGTAGCCCAGAGAGACCTTGTGGTTCTCGGTGTCGATGTCCTTCACATACACCTCGATGGTGTCGCCAACGGAGACGACCTCGGAAGGATGCTTGATGCGGTTCCAGCTCAGCTCGCTGATGTGGCACAGGCCGTCCACACCGCCGATATCGACGAATGCACCGTAAGAGGTCAGGCTCTTGACAACGCCGGTGTAGGTCTTGCCCACCTCGACATTTGCCCAGAACTCCTCACGCTTTGCCTTGTTCTGCTCAGCGGTGACCTTGTTGATGCTGCCGACGATCTTGCGGCCGGAGCACTCGGTAACGACCAGCTGGACATGCTGGCCAACCAGAGCAGTGTAGTCCTCGTCACGGCGCATCGTGGCCTGAGAACGGGGAACGAACACCTTAACACCCTTGACGTTGACGACAACGCCGCCCTTGTTGAACTCGGTGACATCGCCCTCGACGACCTCGCCGGATTCAGCAGCCTTGGCGATCTCTTCCATGCCCTTGCGAGATGCGAGCTTCTTGCGGGAGAGCTGGATAACGCCGTCCTGGTCCATAACCTTCTCGACGATGAGGTCCAGCTCATCGCCAACCTTCACCAGGTCTTCGACCTTGGCGGAGGAATCATCGGTCAGCTCGCTCAGCTTGACAAAGCCGGTCTGCTTGGCTCCGATATCCACCTGGATCTCGTTGGCAGAGATGCTGGTCACGATTCCTTTCACAATACTGCCTGCATGAACACGCTTTTCCTCGGATGCATTCAGCATCTCCTCAAAGCTCATGCTGTCATTGATTTCTGCGCTCATACTGTTAAGTACCTCCTCAATAATAGACGATGGCGTTGAAGCCCCTGCTGTTACGCCCGCCGTTTTTACATCTGCAAACCATTCCGGCCGAAGTTCGCTCGCTGTCTCGACCGTCACGGCTTTCGTATGCTTTGCGGCGACCTGTACCAGCTTTTGGGTATTGGAAGAATGATGACCGCCAATGACAACAATGATGTCGCATTTTTGGCTGAGGTCTTCCGCTTCCTGTTGCCTCGCCCACGTCGCATTACATATTGTATCAAAAATTCGGGCGTTTGTATAGGCTTTTTTGAGAAACTCCGAACTTTCTTGCCATTTTGTTACCTGAAATGTGGTCTGTGCAACCGCAAAAATGGGCTTTTGGGGGTCAGAAGGGCCTTTCCAGGCCTTCAGCTCGTCCAGATCGCTGAACACAAATACCTCTCCCCGGGTATGGCCCACGATGCCCTGCACTTCGGGGTGGGCAGCATCACCGGCCACCAGAAGCACCGCGCCCTCGGCCTCGGCCCGGGCGGCAATGCTCTGGATCTTCTTCACAAAGGGGCAGGTGGCATCGTGGTAAACAAGGCCGCGCTGCTCCAAAGTATCATAGATGGTGCGGGGCACGCCGTGGCTGCGGATGATGACCTCGTACCCGGTGGGGATATCGTCCACGGTATCGGCCACCAGCGCACCGCGCCTTTCCATATCGGCCACCGCCTGCGGGTTATGGATCAGCGGGCCCAGCGTTGCCACCTTATGGCCCTCGTTCAGCAGATTGTAGGTCAGCTCCACCGCACGATTCACGCCAAAGCAGAAGCCGGCGGTTTTGGCAAGACGAATTTCCATAGCGTTTCTCCTTCTCTAAACCTCTCAGCCTCGCATTCGCTCGGCAGCTCCCCTACCAGGGGAGGTGTCACCAAAGGTGACGGAGAGGTTCTCAATTCAGCTGTTCCCAGGCATCCAGCAGTGCCTGCTTATTGGCCCGGAGCACCTTCATATCTCGGCGGCTCTCCATGGCGAACTGGGCGGCGGGCATCGGCTCGCCGTAGATGACGTTCACCCGGCAGAACAGCCGCATCTTCCCGTCCGGCGTATCGTAGCGGATGCGCACCGGCACTACATCCACCCCAGCCTGCGCCGCAATGACAAACAGGCCGCTCTTGGGCGGCAGGAGCCTGCCCTCTTTTTCGCGGGTGCCCTCCGGGAAGATGAGCAAAGTCTCCCCCGCCCGGCAGGCCTCCACGGTCCGGTCAATGATCTCCAGCTCATCCTTAGTGCCGCGCACGCAGAGCGCGCCGCAGCAGCGGAAGAACCAGGTGAGCAGGGCATTGATCTCAAACAGCTCCTTTTTGGCAAAAACGAGCATCCGCCTGCCCCAGAACCGGCTGATGACGATGAACACCGGGTCAATGGCTGAAACGTGGTTGGGGGCAATGATGCAGCCTTTGGTCTGCACCTTGCGCAGGTTCTCGCGGCCAACGGTATGGACCCGGAAGCCGATGTGGAACACCAGCCAGGCCAGCGGCAGCAGTATGTAATATAGTACCATTTAATTAACCTTTTCTGCAATAATCTTTTTCATCGCCGCAAGACTCTGCTCAAAGTTGAGGTCAGAGGTATCCAGCAGTACTGCATCCTCGGCCTGCTTCAGGGGGGCGGCGGCACGGTGGGTGTCCTGATAGTCCCGCTGCTTCACATCAGCCAGCACATCCTCAAAGGCGACCTCCATCCCCTTCTGCTGGTATTCCAGCCAGCGCCGTTTGGCCCGGGCTTCAGGAGCAGCGGTCAGGAAGATCTTGACCGTGGCATCCGGCAGCACCACAGTGCCCGATATCCCGGCCATCCATCAGGACGTTCTGGGTCTTGGTCATGCCGCGCTGCAGATCCAGCAGGAAGGCGCGGACTTCCGGGTTGGCACCCACGGCAGAGGCGGCCATGCCGGCCTCCTCCGTGCGGATGGCGGTGCTCACGTCCTCGCCGTTCAGATAGATATGCTGCTCCCCGTCAATGCAGTCCACCCGCAGGCCGATCTCCGGCAGCAGAGTGTTGACCGCCGCATTGTCCTTCGGGTCCACGCCCTTGCGCAGGGCATACAGGCCGATGGTGCGGAACATGGCGCCGGTATCCACATAGATGTAGCCCATCTCTGCGGCCAGCCGCCGCGCCAGGGTGGATTTTCCTGCCCCCGCAGGACCGTCGATTGCAACTGAAACCATTTGATACGCTCCTTTTATAATATAAGCTTTTCTTTCATCGGCCAGTATAAACTTTACGTAATGCCAAGGGCTCCCCTACTAGGGCAACAGCAACAACCGCCGCCAGTGGCGGATTGAGGGCGTTGCTGTTGGGGCCGCGGCCAGCAAGATGCGAGTGCCATATCTGGCACGATGCAGATGCTGGGTGCCGCAACCCGATAGCTGGCGAGCGTCAGCGAGACTGAGAGGTTTAGTCCAGATTCCTCGCAAAGCTCTGCGCCGTACAGAAAGCGATCTGCAGGTTGTAGCCGCCGGTATAGGCATCCACATCCAGCACCTCACCTGCAAAGTAAAGGCCCAGCGCCTTCTTGCTCTGCATGGTCCTGGGGTCCACCTCCCGCACGGACACGCCGCCGGAAGTGATGACCGCATGGGCCAGGTCGCCCCGGGCATCGATGGGCACGTTCCAGTGCTTCATCAGGCGCACCAGCTCCCGCTTCTGCTCCCGGGTGATCTGGTTGGCCTTTGTGGCAGGGTCAATGCCCCAGCGCGCCACCATGACCGGCTGCATACTGGCAGGCAGCAGCTTGACCAGCGCCCCCTGGGCGGCATGGTTGGCCAGCAGGGCAAAATCCCGGGTGATGCGGTCATAGAGCTGCTCCTCGCTCAGGGCGGGCTTCAGGTCGATCTCGGCGTGGTACTTGTGCTTTTTCATGTCGCCCAGATGGCTGGACGCGCTCAGGGTCAGCGGCCGCTGATGCCAAAGTGGGTGAACAGCATCTCGCCCTGCTCCTCAAAGATGTCCTTGCCGTCCTCAAAAAGGGTCAGAGTCACATTTTTCAGGGCAAGCCCCATCATCTTTTTGCAGTCCGGGTCATGGCTGACCAGACTGACCAGACTGGGCACCGGCTCCACAAGGGTGTGCCCGGCCTGCTGGGCCAACCGGTAGCCGTCACCGGTGGAGCCGGTGGTGGGGTAGCTCACACCGCCGGTGGCCACCAGCACGGCATCGGCCCGGTATTCTTTCCCGGAAGTCCCCCGCACACCGACACACCGCAGGGCAGGCCCGGCTTTTTTCTTTTTGGGATGGCGCGGATTTTCCGGCACGGTAGGGGCGGCTTCCGGCTCCGGGGGCAGCTCTTCCAGAAGCAGCTTTTTTGCCCCGTCATAGACGATCTCCGCGTCCTGTGCGTAGCGGAGCAGTGCCTGCCGGATCTCTTCGGCTTTGTCGGACACCGGGAACACCCGGCGGCCGCGCTCCACCTTCAGCTCCACGCCCAGGCTCTCGAACAGCTCCATGGTCCTGGCGGGCGGGAACGCCCCCAGCGAGGAGAACAGAAAGCGCGGATTGGTGCGGACATGGTGCAGAAACTCCTCCGCAGTGCAGTCGTTGGTCACATTGCAGCGCCCCTTGCCCGTGACCAGGATCTTCTGACCGGGCTTGTCGGTATGCTCCAGCACCGTTACCTGATGTCCCTGCCGCACGGCAGCACCCGCCGCCATCAGTCCGGCTGCCCCGGCTCCCACGATCAAAACCCTTGCCATCTGTCATCCTCCCAAAATCGCCTTTTAACTCTATTGTATCATACCAGAAACCCCGCGCAAAAGCAATGCAGCGCCGCAGGAAATGAATGGATTTTCGGTTCTCCCCCTCTTGACAAAGCCGCCGGGCTGCTGTATTCTTTTTACAGACCGTTAGTTTGTAAAAAGGAGCATCCGCCATGCCGCGCAACAAATACCCGGAACAGACCGTTGAAAAGATCCTGGACGCCGCCGCCCTGCTTTTCCTCCAGAAGGGCTACCAGAATACCACCCTGCAGGACATCATTGATGCCACAAAGCTTTCCAAAGGGGCGGTGTACCATCACTTCCGCTCCAAGGAGGAGATCGCGCAGCGCGTCGGTGACCGTCTGGGCGACCAGATGTGGGAGCCGCTGCGCCATATCCGGGACGACCCGGCCCTGACCGGGCTGCAGAAGCTGCAGGCGGTGTTTGCAGTTTCCTTTGCCGGGCAGCGGCAGCAGCAGATCGCGCAGACTTTGCCGCACCTGTGCAGCAACCCGCAGTTCCTTGCCATGGAGCTGACCAACATTGAAGCGCATCTGGCCCCGGAGTGCATTGCACCCATGATCCGGCAGGGCATGGCGGACGGCTCCATCCACACCGCCGATGCCAATGCGCTGGCCGAAGCGCTGTTCGTGCTGGCAGACATCTGGCTTTCTCCCCAGACGCGCCCCACCACACCGACCGAGCAGCGGGCGCGGAACGTCGTGTTTCAGCAAATGACCCATGCACTTGGCTGGATCTTTTGACGGATGCACAGGCCGAACAGCTGGTGCAGCTGTGCACACCGGTCAAAGACTGAATTTCCCGGGCGGAACGCTCCGCCTTTTTTTGTATGTAAATACAGACCAACGGTCTGTAAATAAAAAAAGCAGGAGGTTTCCATGAACACTTTTATCCTTATCGTCCTCGGACAGATCGTCTCCCTGTTCGGCAATGCCGCCCTGCGGTTTGCGCTGCCGCTATATCTGCTGCGGCAGACTGGTTCTCGCCGCGCTGTACGGCGGCATCACCGCTCTGGCCATGCTGCCCGCCCTTGCTGGAATGTTGACCGGCGGCGCGCTGGCAGACCGCTGCCGTAAAGCCCGCCTGATGGCACTGCTGGATCTGGTGACCGCCGGTATTGCGGCTGCAGCCGCTGCCGG
>ENA-OQCJ01000036-OQCJ01000036.1-human-gut-metagenome-genome-assembly--contig:-NODE-36-length-15517-cov-1.243275_pt1 | contig 15517 bp, 19 predicted proteins | sample MGYA00242501_ERZ504584 | MGnify/ENA primary metagenome ERZ504584 (study PRJEB26092, sample SAMD00036341) | human gut metagenome | host: Homo sapiens | study: EMG produced TPA metagenomics assembly of...
TCGAATATTCAGGAAATTGCAGATTTTTCAAGGACTTAAATCTGGATCCGGAGAAGTTTGAGATGGTAATTGATTATCTCGAGCAAAACGGCATAGATGTGCTTAAAATCAGCATGATGATGACGTGGATGATGATATCATACTCGATGATGAGGACGAGGTAGAGGTTGAAAAGATTGACCTCTCAGTACCGGAGGGAGTCAGCGTCGAGGATCCTGTACGTATGTATCTTAAGGAAATAGGTAAGGTACCTCTTCTCTCAGCAGATGAGGAGATTGAGCTCGCCCAGAATATGGAGGACGGAGCGGTAGCAACCGAGAAGATTAATGTGCTGAAGGGCCGCCTTGATGGTGCATCGGAAGAGGAAAAGGCTGAGATAAAGGAAGAAATAAAGACTCTGCAGAGGGATGTGGACAAGGGAGCAGATGCCAAAAAGCGTCTTGCAGAAGCAAACCTGCGTCTTGTTGTCAGCATCGCAAAGAGATATGTGGGAAGAGGAATGCTTTTCCTTGACCTGATTCAGGAGGGAAACTTAGGTCTTATCAAGGCAGTTGAGAAGTTCGACTACAAGAAGGGCTACAAATTCTCTACATATGCCACATGGTGGATTCGCCAGGCTATCACAAGAGCCATAGCTGATCAGGCCAGAACAATCCGTATTCCTGTGCATATGGTTGAGACAATCAACAAGCTCATACGTGTGTCAAGACAGCTCCTTCAGGAGCTTGGCAGAGAGCCTTCACCGGAGGAAATTGCCAAGGAGATGAACATGCCGGTAGAGCGTGTGCGTGAGATACTCAAGATATCACAGGAGCCTGTTTCACTTGAGACTCCAATCGGTGAGGAGGAGGATTCACATCTTGGTGATTTCATCAAGGATGATAATGTACCGGTTCCGGCTGATGCGGCAGCATTCACACTTCTTAAGGAGCAGCTTGAGGAGGTGCTTGGCACTCTTACAGAGAGAGAGCAGAAGGTACTCACACTCCGCTTTGGCTTAGAGGACGGCAGAGCCAGAACACTTGAAGAAGTAGGCAAGGAGTTCAACGTCACTCGTGAGCGTATCCGCCAGATTGAGGCAAAGGCGCTAAGAAAGCTTCGTCATCCAAGCAGAAGTAGAAAGCTTAAGGACTACTTAGAGTAAGATGATTAGGCTATCCAGAAGAATGAAGGCAGTGGCATCAATGGTCACGGCCGGCTACACGCTGTGTGATGTGGGAACCGACCATGGCTATGTGCCTATTGCCCTGGTGCAGGGTAATATAATACCGAAAGCAATTGCTGTTGATATAAATAAGGGACCGCTTGAGCGCGCCAATGAGCATATAAGGGGCAAACGGTCTGACAGAGCAGATTACCACAAGGCTTTCCAATGGGCTTGAAGCGATACACGATGGAGAGGTTGACTCTATTGTCATAGCAGGAATGGGAGGAGAGCTTGTTATTCACATTTTAACCGCAGGGGAGACGGTGTGCAGGTCGGCAAAGGAGCTGATTCTGCAACCACAGTCGGAAGTGAGCAAAGTCCGTGAATATGTAAGGAACACAGGCTATAAGATAGTTGATGAGGATATGATTTTGGAGGACGGAAAATACTATCCGATGTTCAGATGTGTGCCGTGTGCGGACAATTCCGCATGGGACAATATGGACGAGACGACGGTTACTGTATGCGATTTGTACGGACCGGTACTTATCAAAAACGGTAATCCGGTGCTTCGGAAGTTCCTTGTCAGGGAACACCACAAGCTGGCTGCCATCATGCAGCAGCTAAGGACACAGGAGATGAGTGATTCCATCATGGCAGAATCGAGCAGATAAACGAGATGATGGCATACAATGAGGCAGCATATTCGACTATGGGGGCAATAAGAAATGCAGGAATATAGTGTGAAGGTGACCTTGCCGGATGGACAGGTCATGGCAGTGACAGCATCAGAAAGTGATACTTTAGAAGCCGTAGCAAACAGATTCAAGGATTATTATGAGGATGACATAATCCTTGGAATCGTAAACGGCAGGCTTCGTGAACTGAATAAGAAAATAAAAAGTGACTGTGAGCTTAGCTTTGTGACGACAGCTGACAGGGATGGCAGGCGTACATACAGAAGAAGTGTTGTGCTGCTTTTGCAGAGGGCGATATACGATGTATATGGCAGCATGACACAGCTTCATGTGATGCATTCGCTCGGAGAAGGCTATTATTGTCAGCTTGAGAAAGCAGTGGAGTGTGCGGACAGCCAACAGGAAAAATATAATGAAGATACAGACCAAGGCAGCAGAGAAAACAGTGAGAAAAGCGTGACAGAGCATGATATCGACAGGATAGTATGCAGCATGTACTCATTTGTGGAAAAAGACCTCCCAATCACCAAGCACAGTGAAAAACACAGTATGCGGAGCAGCTTTTCAAGGAAAAAGGGCTGCATGATAAGGAGAGGTTATTGCACTACAGGAGAAGCTCCAGAGTCAATCTCTATGAGCTGGATGGTGTGGTGGATTATTTCTACGGATTTATGGCACCCTCGACAGGCATGCTCAAATACTTTGATATAGTGCCGTATGAGAGTGGATTTGTGCTTCTTTTCCCGGGTGCCCACAGCAGGAGCGTTGAGCCGCTTGTGACATCAAATAGCTGTTTCACACGCTGGATGATTCCAGGGAATGGAGCAAGATGCTTGGAATAGGCACGATAGGCTCACTAAATGATGCGATTGCAGCCGGCAGGGGACAGGAAATCATGCTGCTTCAGGAGGCACTGATGGAGCAGAAGATAGGAAATCTTGCAGCGCAGATTGCTTCGGATGACAAAAAGAAATTTGTCATGATAGCAGGTCCTTCATCATCAGGCAAGACATCGTTTGCCAACAGACTGTCAATCCAGCTTATCGCAAAGGGCAGAAAGCCACATCCGTTAAGTCTGGATGACTACTATGTGGACAGGGAGCTTTGCCCGAAGAATCCGGACGGAAGCTTTGATTTTGAGTGCCTTGAATCTATTGATGTAAAGCTGTTCAATGAGGATATGAACAGGCTTCTTAAAGGAGAGGCTGTTGATATGCCTTCCTTCAATTTCAAGACAGGAAAGAGAGAGTACCGCGGAAGAAAGCTGACGCTGGGAGCTGATGATATACTTGTCATAGAAGGAATCCACGGCCTAAATGACAGGCTTTCACAGCTTATCCCGCCTGAGCACAAGTTCAAAATCTATATCTCAGCGCTTACACAGCTCAATATTGACGAACACAATCCTCTTTCCACCACAGATGAAAGACTTATACGCCGGATTGTGCGTGATGCGCGTACACGAGGTACCAATGCCACGGAGACCATCGCTATGTGGCCGTCTGTCAGAAAGGGTGAAAGGGAGAATATCTTTCCTTTCCAGGAACAGGCGGATGTGATGTTCAACTCTGCACTTGTGTATGAGCTTGCGGTACTCAAGGTGTATGCGGAGCCGTTGCTTTTTGGCATAGAAAGAGACTGCCCGGAGTATCTCGAGGCAAAGAGGCTGCTTAAGCTCTTAGACTACTTGCTTCCGATGCCGGCTGACGGCATACCAAACAATTCACTGCTTCGTGAGTTTGTAGGAGGAAGCTGCTTTAATGTTTAAAACTAAAAAAAACCGTATTCCGGCTGTATATAAAATACTGCTTGTGGCAATTGCAGTCATGGCTATTGGCGGTATTGCCGTAAATTGTTATGTGGGAAATTATTATCGGGCAGATTCAATTGCGGAGGCTGCAATTGATTCAGACAGAGAGGTTGCTGTTACCATAGAAAAGAAGGACAAGCGTATACAGGCCACCCAGTACGATTTAAGGCATAAGAATTATACGATAACCTTTGCACCGCAGGATAAGGAAAAAGCCACAAAGGCATTGATTTTTTATCCGGGAGGCAGGGTGCAGTATACGGCGTATGCGCCGCTGATGCATGAACTTGCAAAGAATAATTTCGTGTGCATACTTGTACATATGCCGGGCAACCTCGCAGTATTGGACCAGAATGCAGCAGACGGTATCATTGAAAAAATACAAGGAAATATACCCATCCATACAGGATGGTACATTGGAGGCCACTCCTTAGGCGGAGCCATGGCTGCAGAATATGTGTCAAAGCATGTAGATGAGTTTGACGGATTATATCTTTTTGCAGCATATTCGACCGCTGACCTGTCGGATTCAGATCTGAGGGTTTTTAGCGTGTACGGTTCAGAGGATGGTGTGCTTGATATGGACAAATACCGCAAATACCGCTCAAACCTGCCGGAGGATACATATGAGTATGTCATTGATGGCGGGTGCCATTCTTATTTTGGAAGCTATGGTCTGCAAAAGGGAGACGGTACACCTGATGTGGCTTTCGAGGAGCAGATAGAGATGGCGGTAGACTTTATTACATACAACAGCAAATAATAGTTACCGGTAGACTGCATCATATACAATAGCAATAATAGTTACCGGAAAATAACAAAATGCAACTGAGATATCTCAGTTGCATTTTTAATGGTGCACCTTGCGGCGCACGTTACTAATAAGTTATTTTACGAAACGCCAATAGGCTTTAGATTATTAAAATAAGCAGGACGATAAGCCGGGTTATGTCGTTGAGTGATCATCTATCTAGGACGCCTGTTGCCAGACGCCTCAAGCGACCTACCTAAAGCTGGCGGGCCACGTCAAAGCTTTGTTTCGGTCTTGCTTCGGATGGGGTTTACATGTGCCCTCCCTGTTACCAGTGAGGCGGTAGTCTCTTACACTGCCTTTCCACCCTTACCACAAAAGTGGCGGTATATTTCTGTTGCACTGTCCTTAGAGTTTCCTCCACCGGCCGTTAACCGGCATCCTGCCCTGTGAAGCCCGGACTTTCCTCACCTGCGGTCTTTCGACACCTGCAGCCGCGATCACCTGTCCTGCATATTTATTTAATATACCAAGCATTTTTCTAAAAAATCAAGCCCTTTTACCAACTTTAATAAACGAAATATAAAATGTTTCTTAAAAGACGATAGGTCTATTGACGGTTGTTATCTTCAATATTATCTTAATAAATGTAAAGAACGATTTAAAACCTCAAATTCATAGCGTGGACACTGTATGAGGTAAGAATTTGGCTATAATGAAAATATAGGGCGAGGCGGTAATATGAGAGAAAAATTTATCAGATTTATGAATGGAAGAAACGGGATGGACGAGCTTGCAAGGGCTGAGTCATGGGTAGTAATGATATTACTTTTGGTTTCAATATTTACAAGGTCGGCGATACTTGATATAACTGGCAATAGGACTGATGATACATATGTATTTTCGCGTATTTTCGAGGAATGTAAACAAGCGCTATGCAGAGAATCAGAAGTTTTTAAATGCCAGGTATGAGTGGACCGTAAAGGCAGAGCGCAGGAAAAAGCGCTTTGCACAGAGAAAGCAGTACAAGTTCTTCAAGTGCCCTATGTGCAAGCAGGAGGTCAGGGTGCCAAGAGGACATGGCAAGATCTGTATTACCTGTCCAAAGTGCCGGGAGCAGTTTGTGAGACGCAGCTAATACGTCAATATATACCTGTACATAAGAGCATGGAGAAGAGAAATGTTTGGATATATAACTGTCAATAAGGACACCTTGTCCGAGGAAAATAAAAAAATATATCAAAGCTATTATTGCGGGCTGTGCCAGACAATGAAGTTGCAGTATGGCAGGCGTGCACAGATGGCACTAAACTATGACATGACTTTTCTCATAGTGCTTCTGACAGGCTTGTACGAGCCGGATAGTGTGACTCGGGATGGATTTGTATGCAGCGTGCACCCTACGAAGAAGCGCACACTTCGCACAAACGAGATTACAGAGTATGCGGCAGCCATGAACATACTGCTTGCATACTACAATCTGATAGATGACTGGAAGGATGATAAAAGCCTCACGAAGAAGACATACGCAGAGATGCTGAAAAAGGACTTTGAGAAGGCAAAAAAAAGGCTATCCGATACAGGCTAAGGCGATAGAGGACTACATTGCAAGGCTTGCAGAGTGCGAGAAGAGCATGATACCAATATTGATGCAGTTGCGGGGCTGACAGGAGAGATGCTCGGCATACTTTTTGCGTGGAAGCAGGATGAGTGGCAGAAGGATTTGAAGGAATTTGGCTGCTATATGGGCAAATTTATTTATATAATGGATGCGTATGAGGATATTGGGGATGATGTGAAAAAGAAATCATATAATCCACTTATACAGCTCATGCATTGCTGCAATAATGATCAGGAAAAATTTGACAAATCCTGTCGGCTTATGATGACATCTATGCTTTCAGAGGCAGCAAAAATATTTGAGAGGTTGCCAATTCTCTTACATGCGGATATAATCAGAAATGTTCTATACTCCGGTGTGTGGAGCAAGTATGAGTATATTCAGATGAAGAAAAGGAAGAAACATAAATGATAGATCCATATCAGGTGCTCGGTGTCAGCCGCAGTGCAAGTGACGATGAAATAAAAAAGGCCTACAGGAGCTTAAGCAGAAAATATCATCCTGATGCCAATATCAACAATCCTAACAAGGATCAGGCTGAGGAGAAGTTTAAGCAGGTGCAGCAGGCATATGACCAGATAATGAAGGAAAAGCAGTCCGGTGCTGCCGGAGCCGGTGGATATGGTGGTGCAGGAAGCAGCAGCTCATACGGCGGCAGCTCCTATGGTGGAGCATATGGTGGTGGACCGGGAGCAGGTGATCCATTTGGAGCAGGTGGACCGTTTGGTGGTTTCTATGGCCGCTATACCTACAATAATGCAGGCAGCAGTGCACAGGATGACAATCCAAAGGTGCGTGCAGCAGGCAATTTCATCAGCAACGGCTACTACAATGAGGCACTGAAGGTGCTTGAGGAGGTACCTTTTGCTGAGAGACGCGGAAGGTGGTACTACTACAGTGCTATCGCAAACCAAAAGCTCGGCAACACAGCGACAGCCATAGAACACATACAGCGAGCAGTGTCGCTTGAGCCAAACAACATGCAGTACCGCCAGTTTATGCAGATAATTGAAAATGGTGGCTCGTGGTATTCGGATATGGGAGACATATACGGACGCCCTAGTGGCAGGGGCAGCGAGTGCTGCAGTCTGCTAGCCACATTCCTTTGCTGGCAGATGTTCTGCTGCTAGATGTCAAGCTTTTCTGATGTTACAGATGGAAAATCATGCAAGTTATTGGGCTGGTTATTTGCAGAACGATGGACTGGTATATTAATCTGTGAATTATTCTGAATAGTTACCTGAAAAATAAAATGCGGTCATGATACCGCATTTTTTATTTATGGACATAAGTAACTATTCAGATCTACACATATATGAGCAAAATCAGCTGCGCAGCAACGGCTGTATTATTCCATAGAATCCGGAATACCATCATGATCTAAATCTGCCATGTCAGCTCCGTGCGCACCGATATCCACAGTGTTTAAGGTGCGTCTTTTAAGTCTTGCAGCCTCAGACTGCTTGAGCAGATAGCTCTTTATCTCGCGTGAGTGCTTTACGTGAACGAGCTTTAGCTCAGGGTTTGTGACGTCGCCTGTGTAGCAGACTATGGTGCCGAGCTTAAAAATGCGCTCCATCAGTGATGTGGTGAGCTTTACATCAGCTACCTTATACATGTAGCAGTCATCCTCTGTGGTGCTCAAGAGTCCGGACTCTACAGTGATAAAGGACGGTGTGATGGTATATTTTGTGAAAGTCCACGGCAGACCGAGAAACAGCAGTCTCTTTCTCTCCTTAAAGATTACAGCATCGTCATCATCGATTGCGCCGGCTGTGGTGTTTTTGATTTGTGATTCATTTACAGACATATTATTCTCCTTTTTGATGTTTGAATTGTCATAATTGTATGAAAACTTTGCTACAATTGCTAAGCGTTCAGAACAGTTATATTCTGTCATATATTTTACAACAAAAAAGTGTAAAAGCCAACTTGAATATTGCGCTAAGTTATTATATGATAGAAAAAATGTAATAAAAATTGTTACGCGAAAAAGAATGGAGGCAAATTATGCGTCACTTAATGAGTCCGTTGGATTTTTCTGTAGAAGAGTTGGACAAGCTTCTGGATCTTGCAAATGATATAGAGGCTCATCCTGAGAAATATGCACACAAGTGCGATGGAAAGAAGCTTGCAACCTGTTTTTATGAGCCAAGCACGAGAACCAGGCTTAGCTTTGAGGCTGCCATGCTTAATCTGGGAGGCTCGGTGTTAGGTTTCCACAGTGCTGATTCGTCATCTGCGTCAAAGGGCGAGAGCGTTTCAGATACTATCAGGGTTATTTCCTGCTATGCTGATATCTGTGCCATGCGTCATCCTAAGGAGGGTGCACCGCTTGTGGCTTCAGAGAAATCGCGTATTCCTGTAATCAATGCAGGCGATGGAGGTCATCAGCATCCTACCCAGACACTTGCTGATCTCCTTACAATCCGTTCCATCAAGGGCAGATTGAATAATATCACAATCGGCTTTTGCGGAGATTTAAAGTTTGGACGTACAGTGCATTCATTGATCAATGCACTTATCAGATATGACAATGTGAGGATTGTGCTTATCTCGCCTGAGGAGCTTAAGGTGCCTGACTATGTGCGCGATGATGTGCTTCGCGCCAACAATATCGAGTTCAAGGAGGTAGAAAAGCTCGAGGATGCCATGGGAGAGCTTGATGTGCTCTACATGACACGTGTCCAGAAGGAGCGTTTCTTCAATGAGGAGGACTATGTGCGTCTGAAGGATTTCTACATTCTGACTAAGGAGAAGATGGAGCTTGCAAAGGATGATATGATTGTACTTCATCCGCTCCCACGTGTGAATGAGATTTCTGTTGATGTGGATGATGACCCGAGAGCATGCTATTTCAGGCAGGCACAGTATGCGGTTTACGTGCGTATGGCGCTTATTCTGACATTGCTTGGCCTGGCTGAGGACTAAAGGAGGATAATATGCTGAATATAAGTGGAATACATGAGGGCTTTGTGCTCGATCATATCAAGGCAGGTATGAGTCTTCAGATTTACAGGGATTTAAAGCTTGACAAGCTCGACTGCACAGTTGCAATCATAAAGAATGCAAAGAGCAGCAAGATGGGCAAGAAGGATATCATCAAGGTAGAGTGTCCGATAGAGTCATTAGACCTCGATATCCTTGGATTTATCGACACAATATCACTGTAAATGTGATAAAGGGTGACAAGATTGTGGACAAGATGGAGCTTAAGCTGCCTCATCAGGTGAAAAATGTCATCAAGTGCAAAAACCCAAGATGCATCACTTCAATTGAGCAGGAGCTTGACCAGATTTTCGTGCTTTCCGATGAGAAAAACGAAATCTACCGCTGCAAGTACTGCGAGGAGAAATACGAAGGAGTTAAATAGTATCAGTTATGTATGCCAACGTGATTGTGGATATATCCCACGAAAAACTGGATAAGACTTTTCAGTACAGCATCCCGGATGAGCTTTTATGTGATATCCGCCCGGGTGTGTGCGTGGATATTCCATTTGGCAGCCGCACTATCACAGGCTATGTGATTGAGGTCACGGATGAGCCTGAGTACGACCCGGCAAGGACAAAGCCTCTTATCGGGATAAAGTCAGACTCTGTGGCTGTGGAGGCAAAGCTCATCGCACTTGCGGCATGGATACGGCGCAACTACGGCTCTACCATGAATCAGGCACTTAAGACTGTGATACCTGTAAAGAAGCAGGCTAAGGAGCAGGTGAGCCGCAGTATTGCACTGAAGATAGACAAGGTAAAGGCAAGGGCGCAGCTGGCGCTTTGCGAGGCAAAAAAACAAAAGGCAAAGGCAAGGCTTTTTCGTGCACTGATTGATGCTGATGATGGGGCGCGCCTTGAGTATTCCTTTGTGACAGGCAAGCTGTCGGTGTCGGCTGCCACTATAAGAGCGCTTGAGCAGAGCGGTTTTATCGAGGTCATTACACAGAGCGGCTACAGAAATCCTGTGGAGCATATGAGTGTGGACACATATGATAAGGTACTGAATGCTGCGCAGCAGAGTGTGGTTGATGCGATAGAAGGCGATATTGCCGCTGGCCTTAGAAATACTTATCTGATTAAGGGTGTCACCGGAAGCGGCAAGACAGAGGTGTACATGGAGCTTATCGCACACTGTATACAGTCCGGGCGTCAGGCGATTGTGCTGATTCCCGAGATTGCCCTCACTTACCAGACCGTAATGCGTTTTTTTGCCAGATTTGGGAACAGGGTTTCGATAATCAATTCAAGACTTTCAAATGGTGAGCGTTATGACCAGTTTGAGAGAGCTAAGAATGGTGATATTGACATCATGATTGGCCCGCGGTCGGCGCTGTTCACACCTTTTTCAAATTTAGGACTTATCATAATAGATGAAGAGCACGAGAATTCATACAAGAGCGAGTCGGTGCCGCGCTATCATGCCAGGGAGGTGGCGATAGAGTACGCGCGCATGTCCGATGCTATTGTGGTACTTGGCTCTGCAACACCGTCGGTGGATAGCTATTACAAGGCGAAGACAGGCGTTTACAGGCTTTTGGAGCTGGATAAGCGTGTGGATGACAGACCTCTTCCAAAGTGTGAGGTTGTCGATTTGAGGCAGGAGCTTCGTGAGGGAAACCGCTCGATTCTTTCCACCAGGCTTCAGGAACTTATGGAGGAGCGGCTTCTAAATGGCCAGCAGACCATGCTTTTTTTAAATAGAAGGGGTAAATCGGCATTTATGTCGTGCAGAGCGTGCGGTTTTGTGGTAAAATGTCCTCATTGCGATGTATCACTCAGTGAACATAGCGGCGGAGTGATGGTCTGTCACTACTGCGGCTACAGACAGCCGGTGCCGAAGGTGTGCCCAAGCTGTGGCTCGAAGTACATTAGCGGCTTTAAGGCCGGCACACAGAAGATAGAAGCGATGGTGGCAAAGCGTTTTCCACAGGCGCGTATACTGCGCATGGATTATGACACCACGAGGGCGAAGGATGCGTATGAGAAGATTCTGCAGGCATTTTCCAATCATGAGGCCGATATACTTATCGGTACGCAGATGATTGTAAAGGGACATGATTTTTCAAATGTCACGCTGGTTGGTGTGCTGGCGGCGGATATGTCACTGCATGTGAATGATTTTCATGCGGCGGAGCGCACCTTTGCTCTGCTGACACAGGCGGCAGGGCGCGCCGGCAGAGGAAAGCTGCCCGGCAATGTGGTTATCCAGACCTACGACCCTGACCACTATGCCATCCGGACTGCTAAAGAGCAGGATTATGAGGCTTTTTACGATAAGGAGATAGAGTACAGGAGGCTTATGAACTATCCACCTGTATGGAATATGCTTTTAGTCCACGTCACATCACCTGATGAGAGTGAGTGCGGCAGCATGGCACAGCAAGTGTACGATATAGCATCGCAGATGATATCGCATACAGATGAAAATCAAAGCCCGGATGATAGGCATCTGATTCAGCTCATCGGTCCTGCGGATGCGACCATCGCCAAGGTAAATGACATATACCGCAAGGTGATTTACATGAAGACATCTGACTATGCGGCGCTCATTTCCATAAAGGATGGCATAGAGCAGGTGGTGAAAGCTGATACGGCAATGAAACATGCTAATATCTCATTTGATTTCAATCCGATGAGTGGATTTTGATAGATATAGAAGGAGGCAATTATGGCACTTAGAACTATTAGATTGGAGGGAGACCCTGTACTTGGCAAGGTCTGCAGAGAGGTTACGGAGGTGACTCCAAAGATAATAACACTTATTGATGATATGCTTGAGACTATGTATGAGGCCAATGGTGTAGGACTTGCCGCACCACAGGTTGGCATATTAAAGAGGATCGTTGTTATCGATGTGGGCGAGGGTCCAATCGTGATGATTAATCCTGAAATTATCGAGTCTGACGGAGAGCAGACCGGCGATGAGGGCTGTCTTTCAGTACCGGGAAAGGCCGGACAGGTGACCCGCCCGAATTATGTAAAGGCTCGCTTCATGGGCGAGGATATGAATGAGTATGAGATAGAGGGAGAGGAGCTTTTGGCCAGATGTATCTGCCACGAGCTTGACCATCTCGACGGACATCTCTATGTGGAGAAGGTTGAGGGCGCACTTCACGATGTGACATATGAGGATACACAGGAGTAATCATTAGGATGACATTTGTTATCTGAGCTTGGAAAATATCTGGGAGGCAGTAAGATGAGAGTAATTTTCATGGGAACACCGGACTTTTCGGTGGGAACACTTGAGGCAATTATAGAGGCAGGGCATGAGGTGGCACTGGTTGTCACACAGCCCGACAAGCCAAAGGGCCGTGGCAAGGCAATGCAGTATACACCGGTCAAGGAGTGTGCGCTTTCGCACGGTATTGAGGTATTCCAGCCGGTTAAAATAAGAGAGACTGCTAATATAGAGTATCTCAGAAAGTTTAATGCAGATATAATAATTGTGGTTGCTTTTGGACAGATTCTGTCAAAGAGTATTCTTGATATGCCTCGATACGGCTGTATCAATGTGCATGCTTCACTTCTGCCAAAGTACAGAGGTGCGGCTCCTATCCAGTGGGCTGTGATTAACGGTGACGAGTTTACAGGTGTCACTACCATGAGGATGGATGAGGGCGTCGATACCGGCGATATGATTGCAAAGAGTACAGTCAGACTCGCACCTGATGAGACCGGTGGCAGCCTGTTTGATAAGCTCTCAGCAGAGGGAGCAAAGCTGTGTGTGGAGACCATGAAGATGATAGAGGATGGCACTGCAGAGTATACTCCTCAAAACAGCGAGGAGGCCACACATACATCAATGATCAGTAAGGAGCTTGGCTTTATCGACTGGACAAAGCCGGCTGTTGAGATTGAGAGGCTTGTAAGGGGGCTTAATCCATGGCCGAGCGCATACACCCACCTAAACGGTAAGACATTTAAGGTGTGGAGTGCAAAGGTGATTGACGGCAGCGATGATTATGAGCCGGGCTGTATTTATCATATCGGAAAAAATGATATGTATGTACAGACAGGAAAAGGAGCATTATCTTTAGTAGAGGTACAGCTCCAGGGCAAGAAGCGCATGGATACAGGCTCGTTTTTGAGAGGCTGTCATGTGGAAGAGGGCTCGTTCTTCACATTATAGTTATTCATTATAAGTAACTATTGACAAACTACTACACGCATTATAATAAGCAGCAAGGAGAGATGATACATGGGATATTATTACTGGGATCCGACATATATACTCGTTGTGATAGGTGCAGTGATATGTATGATTGCATCGGCAAGAGTTAAAGGTACATTTAATAAATACTCGCAGCTAAGAAGCATGTCAGGCATGAATGGCGTACAGGTAGCTCAGAGAGTGCTTCAGGCGGCAGGCATATATGATGTGCAGGTGCGTCATGTGTCCGGCAGTCTGACGGACCACTATGATCCGCGCACCAAAACAGTGAATTTATCTGATCCTGTGTACAATGCCACATCAGTCGCAGCACTTGGCGTAGCAGCCCATGAGTGTGGACACGCTATACAGCATGCGAAAAACTATGCGCCTCTTTCAATCAGGAGTGCACTTGTGCCTATAGCCAATTTTGGCTCCATGCTTGCATGGCCGGTCATACTTATCGGCCTGCTCTTTAACACACGCTCATCAGGGCTTATTATTGATATAGGCATATTGCTGTTTTCGGCAGCAGTGCTTTTCCAGCTTGTGACATTGCCGGTAGAGTTTGATGCTTCAAGGCGTGCGCTTGTCATGCTTCGCACACAGGGCATACTTGCAGATGATGAGCTTAAGTACACAAGAAGGGTGCTCAAATCAGCGGCACTTACCTATGTAGCCAGTGCGGCGGCTGCTATTTTACAGCTCCTTCGTATAATACTTATCACAAACGGACGCAGACGGGACGACTGATACTGTTGTAGCTTCTTTGGTTGAAGCAGAAGTAGGGCAGTTAGGTAAGACAGTTTAAATTGGATAAATAACTGGAAAAATTAAATGTAGATGTAACTACTTAAGGGCATCATATGAACCGAAAAACTGTTGTTTATATGTAAGCATGACTTATCAGCTTTTTGATTTCAGGGATTCTTGATAGTTACAATTAGATTAAACTATATGACATCGAATAAGAATATAAATAATAAGAATAAAAATAATCACAGTAAAAATAATATACCGGCACACTCTGTAGATACGCGTGAGCTTGCCCTTGAGATGCTTATTGAGATTAATGAGCGTGGAGCATTTTCACATATTGTGCTTCGTAGTGTGCTTGACAAGTATCAGTATCTGTCAAAGCAGGACAGAGCATTTATGACGAGGCTTGTTGACGGCACTATCGAGTATATGCTGCAGCTCGACTACATCATAGACTCTTTCTCAAAGACAAAGGTAAGGAAGATGAAGCCCTTCATCAGAAACCTTCTTCGCATGAGCGTCTACCAGATAAAGTACATGGACGCGGTGCCGGATTCAGCTGTATGCAATGAGGCGGTGAAGCTTGCAAAGAGGCATAAGTTTGCACAGCTTTCGGGCTTTGTAAACGGTGTACTCAGAAATATTGCAAGAAATATAGACTTAGTACAGTTTGATACCTTAAGCATCCGATACTCCATGCCACAGTGATAGTGGACAGATTTGTATCAGCATACGGAGAGAAGAAGGCAGAGGAGATTTTCAAGGCCTTTCACAATAAGAGCACAATAAGCATCAGGACAAACCTGACCAGGTGTACTCCGGATGAGCTTCGTGCAAAGCTTGAGGCAGAGGGTGTGACGGTCACAGCCGTTGATGAACTTAATTATGCATTTGTTATATCTGGATTTGATTATTTGAATGGCTTACAGAGCTTCAGAGACGGACTTTTCTATGTGCAGGATATAAGCTCAATGCTTGTTGCACAGACGGCTGCTCCAAAGAAGGGCGACTATGTGATAGATGTATGCGCAGCACCGGGTGGCAAGAGCACCCATATAGCTGAGCTTTTACAGGGAAGTGGCCATGTGCTCGCGCGTGACCTGACCGATAACAAGGTCGATATGATTGAGGAAAATATAGAAAGGCATGGCCTTAACAATATGTCGGCAGAGGTGTGGGATGCCACAGTGCCTGATGCTGATTCTGCGGGAAAGGCAGATATACTCATCTGTGATCTGCCGTGCTCAGGGCTTGGAGTGCTCGGAAGAAAGAAGGACATCCGCTACAAGATGACACCGGAGTCTGTAGATGAGCTTGCCGCTCTTCAAAGACAGATACTTGATACCGTGCATACATACGTGAAGACAAACGGAGTGCTCGTGTACAGTACATGTACGATAGATGAGGCTGAGAATGAGGACAATGTGAGGTGGTTTATTGAAAAGCATCCGGAGTTTGAGCTGGATAAGAGCTTTGCGGAAGGCACCGGAATGAAACAGATACTGCCCGGTGAGCATGGAAGTGACGGATTCTTTATTGCAAGATTCATAAAAGCAATTAATGATATTAAAATAAATCATGA
>ENA-OQCJ01000040-OQCJ01000040.1-human-gut-metagenome-genome-assembly--contig:-NODE-40-length-14910-cov-1.208550_pt1 | contig 14910 bp, 17 predicted proteins | sample MGYA00242501_ERZ504584 | MGnify/ENA primary metagenome ERZ504584 (study PRJEB26092, sample SAMD00036341) | human gut metagenome | host: Homo sapiens | study: EMG produced TPA metagenomics assembly of...
TCTGCACAAACTGTGGCAGCCAGTTACCTGTCAAGCACAGAGTGGACATGTGAGTGCGGACAGAAAAATACAGGTAAATTCTGCAGTAATTGTGGAAAACCAAGAGCATAATATATTGCAAACCTGTAATCTTTGTGTTAAAATCTTTGAGTCGAGGACAAATGTCGGTGTGTGACAAACACACACCGGCCATTTTGGAGGTAACTAAATGGCGGAGAAATCAAACTACTTCGTTTTACGGGCAAAGGCTGTACCGGAGGTGCTGCTTAAAGTAGTTGAGGCAAAGAGACTGCTGGATTCGGGCAAGCTTGAATCTGTGCAGGAGGCAACAGATGCTGTTGGCATAAGCAGAAGCTCCTTTTACAAATATAAGGATGATATTTTTCCTTTTTATGAGGGGCGTAAAGGAAAGACGGTGAACCTTGTCATTCAGATGGATGACGAGCAGGGCATACTTTCCGTTGTGCTTAAGTCGGTAGCTGATGCGAAAGCAAATATTCTTACCATACACCAAAGTGTACCGGTAAATGGCATTGCGTCACTCACGTTATCTGTGGATGTATTTCCGGAGTCAGATGATGTGGATGATATGGCAAAGCAGATTGAGTCCTTAAAGGGCATACATTACGTAAAAATTTTAGCCAGGGAGTAACAAAAAGATGAAGATTGCAGTTATGGGTTACGGCACAATTGGATCAGGTGTCGTGGAAGTATTAGAAATCAACAAGGAAAAAATTGCAAAGAGAGCAGGAGAGCCAATCGAGGTCAAGTATGTGCTTGATTTAAGAGAATTCCCGGGTACACCTATCGAGAACAAGATAGTACATGATTATAAGGCTATCGCAGAGGACCCTGAGATCGGTATCGTTGTAGAGACAATGGGAGGCGTCGAGCCAGCATTTACATTCGTAAAGGCAATGCTTGAGGCAGGAAAACAGGTGGCAACATCAAACAAGAACCTTGTTGCCGCAAAGGGTGCTGAGCTCATCAAGGTTGCCAGGGATCATGGAGTGAACTTCCAGTTTGAGGCCAGTGTCGGTGGTGGAATCCCTATTATCAGACCACTCAACAAGTGTCTCACAGCAGATGAGATTGAGGAAATCACAGGTATCTTAAACGGAACAACCAACTACATGCTTACAAAGATGACAGAGGAAGGTGCAGACTTTGATGAGGTATTAAAGGATGCTCAGGATAAGGGCTATGCAGAGAAGGATCCTACAGCCGACATAGAGGGATATGATCCATGCAGAAAGATAGCTATTCTCACATCACTTGTTGCAGGACAGCAGGTGGATTTTGAGGATATACACTGTGAGGGTATCACAAAGATTACACCTGAGGATATCAAGTACGCAAAGGCAATGCATCGTGCAATCAAGCTTCTTGCTTCAAGCCGCAAGGTGGGTGACAGCTATACCTGTCTCGTTGCACCGTATATGATAGATGACACACATCCGCTCTCAGGAGTAAATGGAGTGTTCAACGGCGTATTTTTACGCGGAAATGTGCTCGGAGATGCTATGTTCTACGGCAGTGGAGCAGGAAAGCTTCCAACAGCAAGTGCTGTAGTGGCAGATGTTGTTGATATGACAAAGCATCAGAACACAAATATTTATATCGACTGGAAGCCTGAGAAGCTCACACTTGTAAGCTATGATGACAGTGTAAACAGCTTCTTTGTGAGAACTGACTCACCAAAGAGCGAGGTTGAGGCTGTATTCGGACATGTAGACTACATTGAGGATGTGGTTGACGGCGAGTATGCATTCACAACAGGCGACATGACAGAAAAGGATTTTGCCGACAAGGCATCAAAGATAAACGTTATCAACAGAATCAGACTATAAAGGACAAAAATATGGTAAAAGGCTTATACACCGCTCACACCGGTATGGTTAATGAGATGAAGCGCATGGATGTTCTTGCGAACAACCTGGCCAATTCCGATACCTATGGATTTAAAAAAGAGGGAACCACCTCGCATTCATTTAAAAATGAGCTTGCTATAAAGATAAAGGATACATCAAACTACGGACTGCACAAAAATCTGGGCAGTATGACATACGGAGTGCATCTCGGTGAGACATATACCGACTGGGATGAAGGCAGCTTTAAGGTGACTGACAATCCTACTGACTTGGCTATCGGTGGAAAAGGCTTTTTTGCCGTTGCATTTACTGACAAATCAGGTCAGACAAGTGTAAAGTATACCAGAGACGGTGCTTTCAAGGTCAATGCTGACGGTTATCTGGTCACAGCAGACGGAGACCATGTGCTCAATGCGACAGGTGCATTGAGTGGAGATGGCGGTGAAGCAAACTGGGTGAGGGTTGACCCAAATGAAAAGTTTTCGGTAAACTCACTTGGTTATATTACTCAGAATAATCAGTTAGTTGGCACTGTCGGTGTTGTCGATGTGGATAATTATGACTATATTGAAAAATATGGTGAAAATCTCTACAATCTGACGGCCGGGGGTAATATTATAGCTTCCGATGCCGAAATAGAACAGGGAGCCTTAGAGACCTCAAACGTAAATGTGGTAAACGAGATGGTCAATATGATTACGATACAGCGTGCATATGAAGCCGGACAGAAGGTCATCACATCTATTGATGAGACGTTAGACAAGGCTGTCAACAATGTAGGAAGAGTATAAGGAGATATGCCATATGATGAGGGCACTTTACACAGCCGCAACAGGTATGCGTGCTGAGCAGACAAATGTAGATACAATTGCAAACAATCTTTCCAATGTCAATACAACCGGCTTCAAGGGGCAGAGGACGGAGTTTAAATCTCTTTTATATCAGACGATTCAGACCCGTTCTACATCCGGAAATGGCGATGCAAAGCCGGTAGGAGCACAGGTGGGACTTGGTACCCGTGTGGCTGCAACCACATCCACTTATACTCAGGGTCCGCTCAATTCTACGGAGAGGCCTACTGATTTTGCTTTGGAGGGCGATGGCTTTTTTTGCAGTGAGAGGTACTGATAATCAGACCTATTACACGAGAAACGGTGCCTTCACATGGAGCCAGTATGGAAACGGACAGACTATACTTACTGATTCACAGGGCAATCCTGTCATGGATACAAACGGTAATATCATAGCTGTGCCGGCAGGAGTGTCTGCTGAGAAGATGAGCTTTGGAGAGGACGGTGCGGTAGGTTATATGACTGCACAGGGCAATTATATAGGTTTAAATCAGAGAATTGCCGTTTATCAGTCAATAACCCGTCGGGTCTTGAAAAACAGTCAGGAAGCCTGCTTGCAGCAACAGCCAATTCGGGCAATCCGATGCTTGAAGCAGGAAACGCTGCTCTGAAAAGCAGCAAGGTTGTGACAGGATATCTTGAGGGCTCAAATGTGCAGGTAGCAGATGAGATGGTTAACCTCATTGTGGCGCAGCGTGCCTACGAGCTCAATTCAAAGGCCATCACAACAGCGGATTCGATGCTTGAGACAGCAAATAATTTGAGGAGATAGTAGCATATGGATATAAGCGCAGTATCAACACTTGCAAACTCAAATAATACATCTGCGGTGGCAGACAAGCTTAAGAATAACGTAAAAAATCTGTCATCAGACTCTACAGAGGACGAGCTCAAGAGCACACTTAAGGATTTTGAGTCTTATTTCGTGGAGCAGGTCATAAAGGAAATGAAGGATTCCATGACAATAAAGAGTGATGATGAGGATTCCTCTATGTCGCAGTACAAGGATATGTTCATGGACACTGTCATAGAGCAGATGAGTGATACGATAGTGGAGAAGTCCGGTGAGAATATCACACAGCAGCTTTATGAGCAGATGAAGCGCAATTACAATATTTCATAATAATTGATAATAAAAAGCCGGTTCGGCATGCTTGCATGTGGTTACCGGCTTTTTTAGTACCAACATAGTAATTGCAGACATGCCGGCTCTGGGGTATAATATTTAAAAAATAACACACAGATACGGAGAAATTCAATTGGAAACCGAAACAGTCACAGGATACGTTGATCATATAATATACAGAAATGCAGAAAATGGGTATACGGTACTTGTTCTTGTAGTGAACGAGGAAGAGCTCACATGTGTGGGCACTTTTTCGGACATTGCTGAGGGGGAAAATATAGAGGCTCACGGTGAGTATACAGAGCATGCCACCTATGGCAGACAGTTTAAGGTAGTAAGCTTTGAAGAGAAGGAGCCGGAGGATGAGATGGCTATTGAGAGGTATCTGGCTCAGGAGCCATACATGGTATAGGACTTGCACTCGCAGCACGTATTGTCAGGCGATTCAAGAAGGATACCTTCCGCATCATAGAGGAAGAGCCGGAGAGGCTTGCTGAGGTAAAGGGCATCAGCCAGAGAAAGGCTATGGAGATTGCGGACCAGGTCAATGCAAAAAGAGACTTAAGGGAAGCCATGATTTTTTTGCAGCAGTACGGCATCAATATGAATCTGGCTGTGAAGATATATAATAAGTATGGCGGAGAGATATACAGCGTGCTCAAGGAAAATCCGTACCGCATGGCGGATGATATCGACGGAGTTGGTTTTAAAACTGCAGATGAGATAGCGGCGCGGGTTGGCATCAAGACTGATTCTGATTTTAGAATAAAAAGCGGTATACAGTATGTTTTGCAGCAGGCGGCCATGGACGGACACACATATCTGCCGATGGAGGAGCTTACGAGGCGTGCTGTATATCTGCTCGGAGTGGAAAGCTCGCAGGTTGAGGCACATTACATGAATCTGGCCATGGACAGGAAGATTGTCATGCAGCTAAAGGATGATATAACCCAGATTTATGCTAATACCTTTTATTATATGGAGGCAAACACGGCAGCCATGCTAAAAGCAGCTTGATGTGACGTATGATGTGCCGGATATAGAGCTGGAGGCCGCAATCAGAAATATAGAGAAAAAGACAGAGATGCAGCTCGATGAGCACCAGGCAGAGGCGGTGAAGGAAGCTGTCAGAAATGGTCTTTTAGTCATTACCGGAGGACCCGGAACCGGAAAAACCACCACTATCAATACTATTATCAAGTATTTTGAGCTGGAGGGCATGGATATTTTTCTGGCTGCACCGACAGGCCGTGCGGCAAAGCGCATGAGTGAGACGACAGGCTACGAGGCGCGCACAATCCACCGTATGCTTGAGTTAAATGGTGGCATGGATACAGGAAGCGCTGCAGGCTTTGAGAGAAATGAAAGAAATCCTCTCGAGACTGATGTAATCATCATAGATGAGATGTCGATGGTTGATATATCACTCATGTACTCATTGCTAAAGGCGGTTGTGGCAGGTACGAGACTCATACTCGTAGGTGACGTGAACCAGCTCCCGAGCGTGGGACCGGGCAGCGTGCTAAAGGATATCATTGATTCAGGTGCATTCCACACGGTAAAGCTCACAAAGATTTTCCGTCAGGCTAGCACGAGCGATATTATAGTAAATGCTCACAAGATAAATAACGGAGAAGAGGTATCACTGGATAATAAGAGCATGGATTTCTTTTTCTTAAAGAGATACGATGCTGACAAGATAATAAATGTTACATTACAGCTCATAAAGCAGAAGCTTCCTAAGTTTGTAAATGCTACAGAGTATGATATACAGGTGCTTACGCCTATGCGAAAGGGGCTTCTCGGAGTGGAACGTCTAAACGGCATATTGCAGGCGTACATGAATCCGGCAGACAAGGGCAAGCGCGAAAAAGAATATAGAGGCACGATTTTCCGCGAGGGCGACAAGGTGATGCAGATAAAGAACAACTATCAGATAGAGTGGGAAATCAGGACAAAATTCGGTCTTTGTGTGGATAAGGGCATGGGAATCTTCAATGGAGATACCGGTATCATTGAGGAAATCAACGATTTTGCCGAGACCATGACCATATCCTTTGACGAGGGCAGAAAGGTGGAGTATCCGTTTAAGCTATTGGATGAGCTTGAGCTTGCATATGCAGTCACTATACACAAGTCGCAGGGAAGTGAGTACCCGGCGGTCGTTATACCTCTTTTGAGCGGTCCGAGAATGCTTATGAACAGGAATTTACTTTATACGGCGGTTACAAGAGCAAAGAAATGTGTTACCATAGTGGGTGACGAACAGACATTTTATGAGATGATACAAAACAACTCACAGCAGAGACGCTACAGTGGGCTAAGGGACAGAATAGTGGAGGAGGCTATCTGATGAAAATAAGAAGACTTACAAATGAAGAGATAAAAGGGGCATGTGCCTTTGCGGTAAATATATACAATATCGCATTCAGAAGCAGCTTCAGGACACAGGACTGCCATCGTTATTTTGATGAATATATGGATGCGGACAGGCTGACAGAGGAGGAAAGGACCGGTGCTCTTGTAGTATTTGGTGCTTTTGAGAGCAATGTGCTGTGCGGAGTGTGCGGCATGACAAACGAGGGGCATATCACCATGCTGTATGTACATCCGCAGTACCTGAGGCGCGGAACTGGCAAAAAGCTTCTGGAGAGAGTCAGGATATATGCGCGCATGCAGCTTAAGCTCGTGCAGGTGTCTGTAAATGCAATGCCGGCATACACGGCAGACTACTTCAGGCGTGTGGGCTTTAAGAGTGCATATCAGGGCGGCTTTTGCAATGGACAAGGCGATATGTACGTTCCTATGACAGCAAAAAGCATATATCAGGTGGAGTATAAACCGCGACATATAGCTGATAAGACTTTTATTGCAATTTCCGTTGGCTTTACATGCCTTGTATTTTTTTCAGGCGTGATATATGCACTATGCGCGGGGCTTACTCCGTAACGCTCAGATGCAGTTTTAATGGGCTGCAATAGTTGCCGGACATACTTTGGTGTGAACAGTAACTAAATATTGTATACATAAATATGCATATTTATGTAACAAAAAACAGTTGAAAAATCAGCTGTATTATGATACACTTTTTACAATTTAAGCAGATATACTATGCAATTACACTTTATAAGAAAAAAGAGACGCCCTCTTTTTTTTTGCGCAGACGTAAGGTCAGTTGCAGCTAAGAAGCTTATGGTTACAAAGTATAACACGAAAGGCAGGGTAAAGATGAAAGCATTTTTAATTCTTGAAGATGGTAATGTATTTACCGGAACCAGCATTGGTTCAACAAGGGAAGTCATTAGTGAGATAGTATTTAACACATCAATGACAGGATATCTGGAGGTACTTACAGATCCTTCCTATGCAGGACAGGCTGTTGTAATGACTTATCCACTTATCGGAAATTATGGAATCACACCGGATATGGAGTCAGAAAGACCATGGCCGGATGGATATATAGTAAGAGAGCTGTCACGTATGCCAAGTAATTTCCGCTGCGAGGGTACTATACAGGATTTCCTCGAGAAAAACGATATTCCGGGAGTGGCCGGCATTGATACACGTGCGCTCACCAAGATTCTCAGGGAAAAGGGTACTATGAACGGAATGATTACCACAAATGAGAATTACAATCTCGATGAGATTATTCCAAAGCTCAAGGCATATACTACAGGCAATGTGGTTGACAAGGTCACATGCACTGAGAAAAAGGTTTTAAAGGGCCAAGGAAAGAGGGTTGCCCTCATGGATTTCGGTGCCAAAAACAACATCGCCAAATCACTCAATGAAAGAGGCTGTGAAGTTACAATTTACCCTGCACACACAACCGCTGAAGAGATACTTGGTGACAATCCTGACGGAATCATGCTCTCAAACGGACCTGGAGATCCAAAGGAGTGTGTAGATATTATAAAGGAAATAAAGAAGCTTTATGACAGCAATGTGCCGATTTTTGCAATCTGCCTCGGACATCAGCTCATGGCACTTGCAACAGGCGCAGATACACACAAGATGAAGTACGGACACAGAGGTGGAAACCATCCGGTTAAGGATCTTGCAACAGGCCGTGTTTATATTTCTTCCCAGAACCATGGATATGTGGTTGACACAGATAAGCTTGATCCTAATGTGGCTGAGCCTGCATTTATAAATGTCAACGACGGCACTAATGAGGGACTTAAGTATGTGAACAAGAATATCTTCACAGTTCAGTTCCATCCGGAGGCATGCCCTGGACCACAGGATTCAGCATATCTTTTTGACCGCTTTATTAACATGATGGGAGGTAACCAGTAATGCCAAGAAATAATGATATTAAAAAAGTATTAGTTATCGGTTCCGGTCCAATCGTAATCGGACAGGCCGCAGAGTTTGACTATGCAGGAACACAGGCCTGCCGTTCCTTAAAAGAGGAGGGCGTTGAGGTATGTCTGGTAAACTCAAACCCTGCAACTATCATGACTGATAAGCAGATTGCGGATCAGGTATATATCGAGCCACTTACTCTTGAGTCATTAAAAGAGATTATCATAAAAGAAAAGCCTGACAGCATCCTTCCTACACTCGGTGGACAGGCAGGACTCAATCTCGGCATGGAGCTCGCTGAGTGCGGCTTCCTTGACGAGCAGGGAGTAAAGCTTATCGGAACAACAGCAGAGACAATCTTCAAGGCTGAGGACCGTCAGGCCTTCAAGGATACCATGGAGAAAATCGGTGAGCCAATCGCGGCTTCACAGGTTGTAAAGAATATCGAGGACGGTATTGCATTTACCAACAAGATTGGTTACCCTGTAGTTCTTCGTCCTGCATTTACACTCGGCGGCTCAGGCGGTGGAATTGCTCATGATGAGCAGGAGCTTATCGACATACTTTCAAATGGACTTCGCCTGTCACGTGTCGGAGAGGTTCTTGTAGAGAGATGTATCGCAGGCTGGAAGGAAATCGAGTACGAGGTAATGCGTGATGCCAACGGCAACTGCATCACAGTATGTAACATGGAAAATATCGACCCGGTCGGTGTGCATACAGGAGATTCAATCGTAGTAGCACCTTCGCAGACACTTGGAGATAAAGAGTATCAGATGCTTCGTACATCAGCGCTCAATATCATCAACGAGCTTCAGATTACAGGAGGCTGTAACGTACAGTATGCCCTCAATCCTGACTCATTCGAGTACTGTGTTATCGAGGTAAACCCACGAGTTTCACGTTCATCAGCACTAGCATCAAAGGCTACAGGATATCCTATCGCCAAGGTTACAGCCAAGATTGCACTCGGCTATCACCTCGATGAGATCAAGAACGCTATCACACAGAAGACATACGCAAGCTTTGAGCCAATGCTTGATTACTGTGTAGTCAAGATTCCAAGACTTCCGTTCGACAAGTTCCTCACAGCAAAGCGTACACTTACCACTCAGATGAAGGCTACCGGAGAGGTAATGAGTATCTGCAACAACTTCGAGGGTGCCCTTATGAAGCTATCAGATCTCTCGAGCAGCATGTTGATTCACTTATGTCTTATGACTTTACAGGTCTTACAGATGATGAGCTTGAGAAACAGCTTGCAGTTGTTGATGACAGACGTATCTGGGTTATCGCAGAGGCGCTCCGCCGTGGAGTTAAATACGAGCATATTCACGAGATTACTAAGATAGATCTTTGGTTTATCGATAAAATCGCAATACTTGTTGAGATGGAGAACCGTTTAAAGACAGAGGAGCTTACAGTTGACCTGTTAAAAGAGGCAAAGCGTATCGAGTTCCCTGACAATGTTATCTCACAGCTTACAGATATTGATGAGGCTGATATCAAGAAGATGCGTTACGACAACGGCATTGTGGCAGCCTACAAGATGGTTGATACCTGTGCCGCAGAGTTTGAAGCAGAGACACCATACTACTACTCAGTATTCGGCAGCGAGAATGAGGCGGCAGAGACAAATCCACAGAAAAAGGTGCTTGTACTTGGTTCAGGACCTATCCGTATCGGACAGGGTGTTGAGTTTGATTACTGTTCAGTCCACTGTACATGGTCGTTTGCCAAGGAAGGCTGGGAGACAATCATCGTAAACAACAACCCTGAGACCGTTTCAACTGACTTTGATATTGCTGATAAGCTCTATTTTGAGCCACTCACAGCTGAGGATGTTGAGAGCATCGTTAATATTGAAAAGCCTGACGGAGCTGTTGTACAGTTCGGTGGACAGACCGCCATCAAGCTTACAGAGGCACTTATGAAGATGGGTGTCAAGATACTTGGAACAAAGGCTGAGGATGTAGACGCAGCCGAGGACAGAGAGCTCTTCGACGAGATTCTTCAGAAGACAGGTATCCCAAGAGCAGCAGGTGGTACAGTATTTACAGCTGAGGAGGCAAAGAAGGTAGCAAACGAGATCGGTTACCCTGTACTTGTCCGTCCTTCATACGTGCTTGGCGGACAGGGTATGAAGATTGCATGGAATGATGATGAAATCGAAGAGTTTATCGGCATCATCAACACAATCACACAGGATCATCCAATCCTTGTAGATAAGTACCTTATGGGTGAAGGAAATTGAGGTTGATGCAATCTGTGACGGTACAGATATCCTGATTCCGGGTATCATGGAGCACATCGAGCGTACAGGAGTACACTCAGGAGACTCTATCTCAGTTTACCCTGCACATACTATCTCAGAAAAAGCAAAAGAGACTCTGGTTGAGTATACAAAGAGACTTGCACAGGCACTCCATGTTGTTGGTATGATTAACATCCAGTTTATCGATATGGACGACAACATCTATGTTATCGAGGTAAACCCACGTTCTTCAAGAACAGTACCATACATCAGCAAGGTTACAGGTATTCCAATCGTAGACCTCGCAGCAAGAATCATCATGGGCGAGACAATAAAGGGCATGGGCTACACACCTGGACTTGCTCCGACAGCCGATTACATTGCAATCAAGATGCCGGTATTCTCATTCGAGAAGCTGCGTGGCGCTGAGATTTCACTCGGACCTGAGATGAAGTCAACAGGAGAGTGTCTTGGAATAGACAAGACCTTCAACGGTGCGCTTTACAAGGCATTTGAGGGTGCGGGAGTCGAGCTTCCTAAGTACAAGCAGATGATTATGACTGTAAAGGATGCCGACAAGCCTGAGGCAGTAGGCGTTGCAAAGCGTTTTGAGAAGCTTGGATACAAGATTTACGCCACAAGAAGCACTGCAAAGTACTTACAGGAGCACGGAGTAAATGCTCTTCGCGTAAACAAGATATCACAGGAGTCTCCAAACGTCATGGATCTTATCCTTGGACACAAGATAGACCTTGTAATCGATACACCTACACAGGGTAACGGAGACAAGACAAGAGACGGCTTCCTTATCAGAAGAAATGCAATCGAGACAGGTGTTTATTGTATCACAGCCATGGATACAGCCAATGCACTTGCACATGCATTAGAGACTGCTTCTGACAAGAAGACACCGGTTGACATTGCAACAGTTAAGAATCTTTAAAAGTATATAGAATATATTTTATCCCCGGACAGTATATCGGATATGCTGCCCGGGGATTTTTTGTAAAAAATTGTGATTATTAAAAAATTTGATAAAAAGCTGATGCGTCATGCCTGCATGTGAGCAGCAGGTTATAATAGCACAGGCTTTTGTTAATCTGACGGAATAGTATAAGTAATACGTGTGAAAAATATGCAAAGTTTAATAGAAATTTTGACAAATTATTAACAAAACCAATTGATTTTTACATAAATTTGTAGTATAATGACTTTGTTAAAAAAATTAACAGCACGGATGTGCAATACAATTTAAAGGAGATAATATAATGGCAAAGAAAGTTGTAATCGCAAGTGCTTGCCGTACAGCAATCGGCAAAATGGGCGGAGCATTAAGCAATACTCCAGCCGCAGATTTAGGTGCAATCGTAATTAAGGAGGCTTTAAACCGTGCAGGTGTTGCTCCTGAGATGGTTGACGAGGTTCAGATGGCCTTGTGTTCTGTCAGCGAGCTCAGGGACAGAACGTAGCTCGTCAGGCTTCTATCAAGGCAGGACTTCCAATCGAGGTTCCGGCTATCACAATCAACGTTGTTTGTGGATCAGGTCTTAAGTGCGTAAACGATGCTGCTACAATGATCAAGGCTGGTGAGGCTGATATCGTTGTTGCCGGTGGTATGGAGAACATGTCAATGGCTCCTTACGCTATGACAAAGGCACGTTTCGGATACAGAATGAACAATGCAACAATCATCGATACAATGGTTAACGATGCTCTTACAGATGCATTCAACCACTATCATATGATGATCACAGCTGAGAATGTATGTGATAAATACGGCATCACTCGTGAAGAACTTGATGAGTTCTCAGCAAACTCACAGCAGAAGTGTGAGGCAGCTATCGCAGCAGGCAAGTTCGATGATGAGATCGTTCCTGTACCTGTTAAGGTTAAGAAAGAAATCGTTGAGTTCAAAAAGGACGAGGGACCTCGTGCCGGAACAACAGTAGAGACTCTTTCTAAGCTTCGTTGCTGCTCAGGTAAAGAGGGCGGACTTGTTACAGCCGGTAACGCATCAGGTATCAATGATGGTGCTGCAGCAGTAGTTGTAATGAGCGAAGAGAAAGCTAAGGAGCTCGGCGTTAAGCCATTAGCTACATGGGTAGCAGGAGCACTTGGCGGAGTTGAGCCTGAGATCATGGGTGTTGGACCAGTAGCTTCTACAAAGAAGGTTCTTGCAAAGACAGGTCTTTCAATTGATGATTTCGATCTTATCGAGGCAAACGAGGCATTTGCTGCACAGTCAATCGCTGTAGCAAGAGATCTTGGTTTCGATATGAGCAAGGTAAATGTAAACGGTGGTGCTATCGCACTCGGACATCCTGTAGGAGCTTCAGGCTGTCGTATCCTTGTTACATTATTACATGAGATGCAGAAGAGAGGATCTAACAGAGGTCTTGCAACACTTTGTATCGGTGGTGGAATGGGATGTTCTACAATCGTTGAGAAGTACTAATTTTCTTTGCCAATAGATATATGAGGGGATGCAGGTGCATCCCCTTGTAGTGTGAATTAGTTTATTCACATCAGTTTATATATATGATTAAGTTATGTTGCAGAGGCTTAGCACTTAAAGCTTTTGCACCATAATATATTTTAGGAGGAATTAAAATGAAGGTTGGAGTTATCGGTGCTGGTACAATGGGCCAGGGAATCGCAAAAGCATTCGCACAGGTAGATGGATACGAGGTAGCACTCTGCGATATTAAGCAGGAGTGGGCTGAAGGCGGAAAAGACAAGATTGCAAAAGGATATGCAAGACTTGTAGCAAAAGAGAAAATGACACAGGAGAAGGTTGACGGCATTCTTGCAAGCATCACTCCTGGTTTAAAAGAAGATCTCTGCAAGGATTGTGACCTCATCGTTGAGGCTGCTTTCGAGGATATGCAGGTTAAGAAAACTACATTCGCTGAGTTAGACAAGATTGCTAAGCCAGAGTGTATTTTCGCTTCAAATACATCATCACTTTCAATCACAGAGATTGGAAACGGACTTACACGTCCATTAATCGGTATGCACTTCTTCAACCCTGCTGACCGTATGAAGTTAGTAGAGGTTATCGCAGGTGTTAACACACCTGTTGAGACAGTTGATGCAATCAAGAAGATTGCAGAGGAGATCGGCAAGACACCTGTACAGGTTAACGAGGCTGCTGGTTTCGTAGTAAACCGTATCCTTATCCCAATGATCAACGAGGCTGCTTTCATCAAGATGGAGGGTGTTTCAGATATCGCCGGAATCGATGCAGCTATGAAGCTTGGTGCTAACCATCCAATGGGACCATTAGAGCTTGGAGATTTCATCGGACTTGATATCTGCCTTGCAATCATGGATGTTCTTTACAATGAGACAGGTGACAGCAAGTATCGTGCATGCCCACTCCTTCGCAAGATGGTAAGAGGCGGAAACCTTGGATGCAAGAGCGGCAAGGGATTCTACGTTTACAACGCAGACCGTACAAAGACACCTGTAGACGCACAGTAAATGAGATTAAACAAATATAAATTTCAAGGAGAATAAATCATGGATTTCACTTTAGATCAGAAACATGAGATGGCTCGCGACCTTTTCAAACAGTTCGCAGAGACAGAAGTTAAACCTCTTGCACAGGAGACTGACGAGACAGAGGTATTCCCAGCAGAGACAGTTGCTAAGATGGGAAAATATGGATTCATGGGCATTCCTGTACCAAAGGAGTACGGCGGACAGGGCTGTGATCCACTTACATACGTTATGTGTGTAGAAGAATTATCAAAGGTTTGTGGTACAACAGGCGTTATTGTATCTGCTCATACATCACTTTGTATCGATCCTATTATGACATTCGGTACAGAGGAGCAGAAGAAAAAATATGTTCCTGACCTTGCTTCAGGCAAGAAGATCGGTGCTTTCGGTCTTACTGAGCCGGGCGCTGGTACAGATGCACAGGGATGTCAGACAAAGGCCGTTTTAGACGGAGACGAGTGGGTTCTTAACGGATCTAAGTGCTTCATCACAAACGGTAAGGTTGCTGATGTTTACATCATCATCGCTATTACAAGCATCACAGAGGACAAGCGTGGACGCAAGAAGAAGAACTTCTCTGCATTCATCGTAGACAAGGGAATCACCTGGATTCTCATTCGGAACAAAAGAGAAGAAGATGGGTATCCGCGGATCATCTACATACGAGCTTATCTTCGAGGATGCACGTATTCCAAAGGATGCATTACTTGGAAAAGAGGGAAGAGGTTTCCCAATCGCTATGCATACACTTGATGGTGGACGTATCGGAATCGCTGCTCAGGCACTTGGTATTGCAGAGGGCGCATTAGAGAGAACTATCGAGTACACAAAGGAAAGAAAGCAGTTCGGCCGTTCAATCGCACAGCAGCAGAATACACAGTTCAAGCTTGCAGATATGGCTACACGTATCGATGCAGCTAAGTATCTTGTATACGCAGCAGCTATGAAGAAGGCAGAGTTTGCTAAGAACCCTAAGGTTCTTACTCAGTAGATGCA
>ENA-OQCJ01000041-OQCJ01000041.1-human-gut-metagenome-genome-assembly--contig:-NODE-41-length-14902-cov-1.125212_pt1 | contig 14902 bp, 14 predicted proteins | sample MGYA00242501_ERZ504584 | MGnify/ENA primary metagenome ERZ504584 (study PRJEB26092, sample SAMD00036341) | human gut metagenome | host: Homo sapiens | study: EMG produced TPA metagenomics assembly of...
TATCTGATATACCCTCTGGTCACCTTCTTCCAGTACAGATTAAGGCTCAAGAACCGGGTCATATCCATCTTCTGCGCCTTGTTCAGTATTCTGATTGTAGGAGGAACCGCCTTCTATCTGCTTGTGCCTCCCATGATGGACGAATTCGTCAGGGTAAAGATTTGGTAATAGACTACTTTTCCAACGGAACCCACGACGGCAATGTGCCCAAAACACTCTCTGAATTCCTTCGTGAGAACATAGACACCCAGTTTGTCACCCAATTGTTCAAGGAAGAGAATATGCTGAACGCCATCAAGGAAACCGTTCCCCGGCTCTGGTCCTTGTTGTCAGAATCCGTCAATCTGCTGTTCAGTTTCTTCACTTTCTTCCTCATTCTTCTCTATATAGTTTTCATATTGCTGGATTACGAAAGCATTTCCGAAGGGTGGACCCACCTGGTACCACAGAAATACCGGCCCTTCGTAATCAATGTAATGAACGATGTGAAAGACGGCATGAACAGATACTTCCGCGGACAAGCATTCGTGGCATTGTGTGTCGGTATTCTGTTCAGTATAGGCTTTCTGATTATTGATTTCCCACTGGCCATTGGACTCGGCTTATTCATCGGCGCTTTAAACCTAGTACCTTATTTGCAGATTATCGGCTTTATACCTACCATCGTGCTGGCCATACTGAAAGCAGCGGATACGGGAGGAAACTTCTGGATTATCATTGCATCGGCCCTTGCGGTATTCATCATAGTACAAGCCATTCAAGACGGATTCATCGTACCGCGTGTCATGGGAAGATTACGGGCCTGAACCTGCCATCATCCTACTGTCTTTATCAATTTGGGGTTCATTGATGGGTATGCTGGGTATGATTATAGCACTTCCGCTTACCACCCTTATGCTCTCCTACTATCAACGTTTCATCATAAACAGAGAAAAAATTCATAAGTTTGAACAGACTGATAATCAACAAGAAGAGTAAAAGCAGAAGTCGTTCCCAAAACTTTTTCCCTTAATCCATTTGTTTTTTAAACAAAAAGTAGCTATCTTTGCACCCGCTTAACAGCAATAAGGTCTGATTCGCTAGCTCAGCAGGTAGAGCACAACACTTTTAATGTTGGGGTCTTGGGTTCGAGCCCCAAGCGGTTCACATAGAAACAAAGCCAGAAGGCGACAAAAAGAAAAAAGTCCTACAATATCAATGTATTGTGGGACTTTTTTTATGTTTCCATCTTACCTGAAAGTCCCAAAAGGGTACGAAAAGAAAAGTTGAACATCCAAACAGTGGTACAATTGGTACAGTGGGTACAGCGCCTCTTTCTGCTTCACACACATGCGCTTATGTACATTACTTCATAACGCGTACATTATTTATATACATGCGTGTGTGAGATAGAAGAGACGCTGTACCCACTGTACCAACTGTACCCATAAACCTCACCTTTACGCCGCTCAAGTTCACCTTTACACGGCCCAACCTCACCTTTGCTTATGTCACTTCACCTCTTCCAGATAAAGCACACGGCTCGAATAGTCGTTCTGCTTGTGATAGTCCACCTTATGGTTGTAGGGAATCTCCAGCCCGTTTGCCATGAGGTAGGCACCACTGAAACTCTTTCCTTCGTAGTTCAAGGGAACATTATCTATACGGTTCAGTTCATGCACCCGGTATTGCTTGTCGGCACAGAGCCCTGCCATCTTCACACGCGCAGGTGCTGGTTACAGAAATGTTCCGTCTTCCACCAATAGAAGACTGCCTTGTCCTTCTCCGGAGCCACGTACATCAGAGAAGCCACACCTTGCTTGTCATAAGGAGAGAGCAGGCGGTAAATGTCTCCCAACTGTACTACGGGACGAATGGTCTTGTACTCGGCAATGGCATTCTTGCAAAGAGCCTTTTCTTCTTCCGTCATATTTTTGGGCTGGATTTCCATACCCAAACGACCACTCATGGCAACGTCTATCCGATATTTCAGAGGGATGGTGCGGAACGTCTGATGATTGGGGGCAGCACTGATATGCGATGCCATAGCGATGGCGGGGAAGAAATAGGAAGTTCCCCACTGCATATAGACACGTTGCAGGGCATCGGTATTGTCGCTTACCCAGAACTCGTCGAAGTAAGGCAGCACTCCGTAGTTGGCACGACCGCCGCCACTGGCACATGCCTGGATGGTAAGGTCGGGATATTTGGCACGGATGCGCTGGCAGATTTTCTCGAAGCCGCGGTGGAATTCGATGTACATGTGGCTCTGATTATCCTTCGTCAGATATTGCGAACCGTGGTTCTGGACAGACATATTGGCGTCCCACTTGATGTAATCTATTTCAGGATAAGAGGTCATCAGGTTGTCTACCACACCGAAAACGAAGTCCTGCACGGCAGGATTGGCAAGGTCAAGCACTACCTGCGTGCCGCCGCGTCCCAACACAACGTCACGTTCGGAAGCTTTAAGTACCCAGTCGGGATGCTTCTCGTAGAGTTCGCTGGTAGTGTTCGCCATCTCCGGCTCAATCCAGATGCCAAACTTGACGCCATGTTTCTTGGCATCACTCAGCAAGCCTTCAATACCGTTCGGAAGCTTGTTCTTGTCCACCACCCAGTCGCCGAGTGATGAGCTGTCGTTCTTACGGGGATACTTGTCGCCAAACCAGCCATCGTCCATCACGAACAACTCGCCACCCATGGAGGCAATGTCCGCCATCATTTGGTCCATACCTTGCTGGTTGATGTCAAAGTACACGCCTTCCCAACTATTCAAAAGAATCTTGCGGGGGGTAGTGCCGTGCGCCAGTTTGTGCAGGCGTGCCCAGCGATGGAAGTTACGGCTGCCGCCACTCAAGCCTTCATTACTATAAGTCAGGGCAAGTTCGGGAGTGCGGAAAAGCTCGTCCTTCTTCAAGGAATAAGTAGAGTTCTCTTCGTTGATTCCGGCAAAGAAATGGTGGTATTCATCATCGTGTGTCTCAATGCGGAGTTTGTAGTTGCCGCTGTAACAGAGGGCTGCACCAATCACGTTGCCCGTGTTCTCCTGCGGACGGCCGTCAAGGGAGAACATCACTTCGGCATGGTCAGTATGGGAATTGCGCACACCGTCCTTATTCTTGATAACCTTCATGCCCGGAGTGAGAGGTTCCTGCGTCAAAACCCCTTCATTGGCCCAGGAACCGGAGAGATGGGACAGCCATACATCGCCACGGCGGATGGCAGATAGCCGGAAGCAAACTGATTGAGCACCACCGGCTTCTTCTCCTGATGGGAGATTTCAGTCCAGGATTCTATCACGTCGGCATCCTGCCAGGCACGGTAACAGACGTTGACGAAGAAGGGATACACCTTATCCTTCAGTGCCACGACAGTCGTCACGGCATTCCCTTCCTTTTCGGTAGTCACGTTCAATACTTCGAGCTGGAGGGTCATGTTACCGTCGGCATGCTTCACAGCGAGGGCCGTCTCCACGGGAGCATTCAATCCATATTCGGGATAGGCTGCATGGTTCGCTTCTGCCGCAGAGATATTCTGCAAGTCGGCTTCAGAAAGTCTGTTACCATAATACAAGTGTCTCAGTGTACCGCCTTCAGGAGCCGAAAGCACCAAAGAGGTTTTCGGAGTGGATACACATACGTTTTGAGCCAACAAACTGCCGGTCAGCAGCAGTACTCCAAAGAGGAAATTTGTTCGTTTCTTGAAATTCATGCTTTTCTTGTTTAGATTCTATATTCATTTAGCTGTGCGCAAATGTAGGCGTTTCCCCGAAGATAAAATAGTATCATTTTATCATATCCTTATACAAATTCTATTTCCGGCTGACAATTGTCCCCGTGGCTTGGTTGGCAGGCATCACCAGCACTTCCGCAATCTGGATATGCTCGGGGACGGCAGCGGCGAAATAGACCACTTCGGCTATATCGTCGCCGGTCAGCGGGCGTATACCTTTATATACATTATCGGCCGCCTCCCGGTTACCACGGAAACGGACGACGGAGAAATTGGTTTCCACCAACCCCGGCTTGATATTCGTCACGCGTACCGGGGTATCCACCAGGTCGATGCGGAGTCCGTCGGAAAGGGCCTTGACGGCAGCCTTGCAAGCACAGTACACACTGCCTCCCGGATAAGCGTAATCTCCGGCAATGGACCCCATATTGATAACATGACCACGGCCACGCTCCACCATACCGGGAACCACGAGGCGGGTCATGGCAAGCAAGGCTTTCACGTTAGTGTCGATGACAATGTCCCATTCATCCAGGTTGCCTTCATGTTCCTTGTCCACCCCAATGACGAGTCCGGCATTGTTCACCAGTATGTCTACCGCCTTCCATTCCTCCGGAAGGGATTCGAGGGCGGCACGGGCAGCCTGCCGGTCGCGGACATCGAAAGGAAGCAGATACACATCGGCTCCATATTTCTCCAACAATTCTTTCTTTACAGCATTCAGTTTCTCCACATTACGGCCATTGAGTATAAGCCGGTAACCGTTCATGGCAAATTTACGTGCGCAGCCTTCCCCTATTCCCGAGGAGGCTCCGGTGATGAGTACAATCTTCTTTTCCATCATGTTATTAAGTTTTAATATCAATACTGCCAACAAAGGTATTACTTATTATTTTAACTTCATAGGAATAATGAATTTTAGAGTAAGGCGAAAAAATCCCGATAAATTATGTAACTTTGCACCCGCTTTTTGAAAGCCCGAGAAACTGTTTTGATTTTATTTCAGCTTTCTTCTGAGATTTGTTTAATTCGTTTGGATAAAGTAAAAGACGCTTATGCAAAGTCCGATTGCATCATCGGTGTGGAGCACGTATCGAAATTCTTCGGAGACAAGGCCGTGCTGAATGATGTGAATTTGTCTGTCCGTAAGGGCGAGTTTGTAACAATACTGGGACCGTCCGGCTGCGGAAAGACAACTCTGTTGCGCCTCATTGCAGGCTTTCAGACAGCCTCGGAAGGAGTGATAACCATTGCCGGAAAGGACATCACGCAGACACCGCCGCACAAGCGTCCGGTGAACACCGTGTTCCAGAAGTACGCTCTCTTCCCCCACCTCAACGTGTTCAACAACATTGCTTTCGGGTTGAAGCTGAAGAAGCTGCCCGGTGCCACCATCGAGAAGAAGGTAAAGCAAGCCCTGCGCATGGTGGGCATGACGGACTATGAGGACCGCGACGTAGACTCCCTCTCCGGCGGGCAGCAACAGCGCGTAGCCATTGCCCGAGCCATCGTCAACGAACCCGAAGTGCTGCTACTGGACGAACCCCTTGCCGCCCTGGACCTAAAAATGCGCAAGGACATGCAGATGGAGCTAAAGGAGATGCACCAGAAGCTGGGCATCACCTTCGTATATGTGACCCACGACCAGGAAGAGGCACTGACCTTGAGCGATACCATCGTCGTGATGAGCGAAGGACGCATCCAGCAAATAGGCGTGCCGACGGACATCTACAACGAACCCATCAACTCCTTCGTAGCAGACTTCATTGGTGAAAGCAACATCTTGAACGGAGTATGATAAAGGATAAAGCCGTCACCTTCTGCGGACACGAATTTGAATGCGTGGACACGGGATTTGGCGAGCAGATGCAGGTAGACGTAGTGATTCGCCCCGAAGACATCTACATCTTCGATGTATCCGACGCCGCACAGCTGACGGGGACCGTAACCAGCTGCATCTTTAAAGGCGTACACTACGAAATGCTGGTGCAGACGCGCGAAGGCTACGAGCTGATGGTGCAGGACTACCATGCCTTCGAGGCAGGACGCGAAGTCGGCCTGCTGGTGAAACCCTTCGACATCCACGTGATGAAGAAGGAACGCACCTGCAACACCTTCGAGGGAAAGCTGGTGGACGAGACGCACGTAGACTTCCTGGGCTGTAACTTCGAGTGCCTCCCCGTGCAGGGCATCGAGCCGGGCAGCGCCGTGCAAGTGGAAGTAGACTTCCAGCACGTCATCCTCGAAGACAACGAAGAGGACGGCCGTCTGACGGGTGAAGTGAAATTCATCCTCTACAAAGGGAACCATTACCACCTGACCGTGTTTACGGACTGGGACGAAGACATCTTTGTCGACACCAACGACGTGTGGGACGACGGCGACCGCGTAGGTATCACCATCGCCCCTCAAAATATACGGATTGTTCAATCTCTTAATAAGGAAGGAAGTGCTCAATAAGTTATCCCATTTCTTCATGCGCCGGCGCAACTGGACGGTACCCTACGCGCTGTTTCTGCTTGTATTTGTCATAGTACCGCTGCTGCTCATCGTGCTCTATGCCTTTACGGACGACGGAGGGGCGTTTACGTTGGCCAACTTCCGCAAGTTCATGATGCACCCCGAAGCGATGAACACGTTTGTCTACTCCATCGGAATAGCCGTTATCACCACGCTGGTCTGCCTGCTGCTGGGCTATCCGGCAGCGTATATCCTGAGCCAGAAGCAATTCAACACCTCACGCACCATGGTGGTGCTGTTCATCCTCCCCATGTGGGTGAATATCTTGATACGTACGCTTGCCACAGTGGCGCTGTTCGACTTCCTGAACCTGCCGCTGGGCGAAGGTGCCCTTGTGTTCGGTATGGTCTACAACTTCCTGCCGTTCATGATATACCCCATTTACAACACCCTTCAGAAGATGGACCACAATCTGATTGAGGCTGCGCAGGACTTGGGAGCCTCTCCTACCCGCGTATTCGGCAAGGTGATTCTGCCGCTCTCCATGCCGGGAGTGATGAGCGGCATAGTGATGGTGTTTATGCCTACGGTTTCTACCTTTGCCATTGCCGAGTTGCTGACAATGAACAACATCAAACTGTTCGGCACCACGGTGCAAGAGAATATTTACAACGGAATGTGGAACTACGGTGCCGCCCTCTCGCTCATCATGCTGCTGCTGATAGGCATCACCATCCTCTTTACCAACGAGGAGGACGGGGCATCGAATGAAAGCGGAGGTGTGATATGATGACACGAATCTTAACCCGCGGCTACTTGTGGCTGCTGCTGGCGTTGCTCTACTCGCCCATCTTAATTATTATGATATTCTCCTTCACGGAGGCAAAGGTGCTGGGCAACTGGACGGGATTCTCCACCAAGCTGTACAGCTCCTTGTTTACGGGCGGGATGCACCACTCGCTGATGAATGCCATCTGGAACACATTCGCCATTGCCCTGCTTGCCGCCACCGCCAGTACGGCGCTGGGCAGCATTGCAGCCATCGGCATCTTCAATCTGCGCTCGCGCACACGGCAGGTAATGAACTTCGCCAATGCCATCCCGATGATGAATGCAGACATTATCACCGGTGTGTCGCTGTTCCTGCTGTTCGTCAGCTTCGGCATATCGCAAGGATTCACCACAGTGGTACTGGCACACATCACTTTCTGCACGCCCTACGTGGTGCTCAGCGTAATGCCCCGGCTCAAAAAGATGAACCAGAATGTCTACGAGGCGGCACTCGACCTGGGCGCCACACCGTTCCAAGCACTGCGCAAGGTTATTCTTCCGGAGATATTTCCGGGTATGATAAGCGGATTCATCCTTGCTTTCACGCTCTCCATCGACGACTTTGCCGTGACCATCTTCACCATCGGCAACCAAGGGCTGGAAACGCTCTCCACCTACATCTACGCCGATGCGCGCAAAGGTGGACTGACGCCGGAACTGCGGCCACTCTCCACCATCATCTTCGTGACGGTGCTGGTGCTGCTGATTGTAATCAACAAGCGGGCCGAACGGACGAAAAACGATTGATGTGAGTGATGAGTTATAAGTTATCAATTGTCAAGAACAAGATGATGAAAAGGATAATAAACATACTGATTCTACTGTGCTGTATCGCATCCCTCTCTTCTTGTGGAAACTCCACAGAAGAGCGCAGCCGTGTACTGAAGATATACAACTGGGCGGACTACATCGATGAAGATGTGCTTGCCGAATTTCCCGACTGGTACAAGCAGCAGACGGGCGAAGACCTCCGTATCATCTACCAGGTGTTCGATATCAACGAAATCATGCTCACCAAAATTGAGCGCGGGCACGAGGACTTCGACGTCGTATGCCCCTCGGAGTACATCATCGAACGCATGCTTCGCAAAGACCTCCTGCTACCCATCGACCGCAACTTCGGCCACACGCCGGACTACATCCCCAACGTGTCGCCCTACATTCGCCACGAGCTGAACAAGACCTCGCAACCGGAACGCCAGACCGAGGACTATGCCGTGCCCTACATGTGGGGCACCGCTGGTATCCTCTTCAACAAAAAGTTTATTACCGCCGAAGAGGCCGGCACATGGGACATCCTCTGGGACTCCAAAAACCGCGGCAAAATACTGATGAAGGACAGCTACCGCGATGCCTACGGTACCGCCATCATCTACGCCCACGCCCGGGAGCTGGCCGACAGCACCGTCACCGTAGAGCAACTGATGAACGACAACTCCCCGCAGGCCATCGCCCTGGCCGAGCAACGCCTCAAGGAGATGAAACCCAACATCGCCGGCTGGGAAGCCGACTTCGGCAAGGAAATGATGACCAAGAACAAGGCGTGGATTAACTTCACCTGGAGCGGCGACGCCGTCTGGGCCATCGAGGAGGCCGATGCCGTGGGTGTGGAACTGGACTACACCGTCCCCTGCGAAGGCAGCAACATCTGGTACGACGGCTGGGTAATCCCCCGCTACGCCCGCAACGTGAAGGCGGCAAGCTATTTCATCAACTACCTCTGCCAGCCTTCCGTGGCACTGCGCAACATGGATGCCATCGGCTACGTCAGCGCCGTAGCCACACCGGAAATCATGGAGGCCAAGACCGATACCACGCTCGACGTGCACTCCGACCTCAGCTACTTCTTCGGCCCCCTGCCCGGAGCCGACAGCCTGCAGATAGACCCGGTACAATATCCTGACCGCCGAGTAGTGGAACGCTGCGCCATGATACGCGACTTCGGCGACCGCACGGAACTAGTGCTCGAGATGTGGAGCCGCGTGAAAGGTGACAATCTCAACACAGGCATCGTGCTGCTCATCTTCGCCGTTTTCGGTCTGCTCTTCATCTGGCTGGTATATGCCAAGATACGAAAGTACAAGCAGAAACGCCGCCACCGTCTCCGCAGAAAGCGGAAAAGGGGATGAGCAACACATTGTTTACCTAAAAACCCGTCAACGTGCAAGGAACAAAGAATCTGACACAAGGCCCCATCAACCGCCAGCTTTTCACGCTGGCAATGCCCATCATGGCCACCTCGTTCATCCAGATGGCCTACAGCCTGACGGACATGGCATGGGTAGGGCGTCTGGGCAGTGAGTCCATGGCTGCAGTAGGTGCGGTAGGCATACTGACGTGGATGTCCGGCTCCATCGCCTTGCTCAATAAAGTGGGCGCCGAAGTCAGCGTAGGCCAGTCCATCGGTGCACGCAGCGAAGAGGACGCACGCAGCTTTGCCTCGCACAACATTACGATTGCCCTGCTCATCTCCGTCTGCTGGGGAGGCCTGCTCTTTCTTTTCGCCCGCCCCATCCTGAACATCTTCGAGCTGAAACAGCATATCACGGACGCCGCCGTGACTTATCTGCGCATCGTGTCGACGGGACTGCCTTTCATCTTTCTCTCCGCTGCCTTTACGGGCATCTACAACGCGGCAGGACGAAGCAAGATTCCGTTCTACATCAGCGGGACGGGACTGATAATGAACATCGTCCTCGACCCTCTGTTCATCTTCGGCTTCGGTTGGGGAACAGTGGGCGCGGCACTTGCCACATGGCTTTCCGAAGCTACAGTATTCGGCATCTTCGTCTACAAACTCCGGGGGAAAAGCGCCGTGCTCGGAGGTTTCTCCTTTATCGTTCCGCTGAAAAAGAAGTACACCCGGCGCATCTTCAAGCTCGGGCTGCCCGTGGCTACGCTGAACACGCTATTTGCCTTCGTCAATATGTTCCTCTCGCGCACCGCCTCGGAGCAGGGAGGACACATCGGACTGATGGCATTCACCACCGGTGGACAAATCGAGGCCATCACCTGGAATACTTCGCAAGGATTCTCCACGGGGCTGAGCACGTTCATCGCCCAGAACTATGCCGCGGGGCAGAAGTCGCGCGTGAAGCAAGCATGGCGCACCACCATGTGGATGACGGGCGTATTCGGAAGCCTCTGCTCACTACTGTTCATCTTCTTCGGCAGCGAGGTGTTCTCTATCTTCGTACCCGAGGCCGAAGCCTACCGTGTGGGTGGAGATTTCCTCCGCATCGACGGCTATTCGCAAATGTTCATGATGATGGAAATTACCATGCAGGGCGTGTTCTACGGACTGGGACGGACAGTGCCGCCTGCCATTGTCAGCATCGGATGCAATTACATGCGTATTCCGGTGGCGTTATTGCTGGTGCACATGGGTATGGGAGTGGATGCCATCTGGTGGGCAGTAAGTGGAACGACCGTTGCCAAAGGTCTTATACTGACAGCCTGGTTCGTCCTCATCAAAAGGAAAATTCTCTAAAAAAGGACAGAACTGGCGAACTTTAGAAAGAAGAATATGGTTATTATATACATAAATTTGCAACATTAAAGATAAAGTCAACTTTTAAAGAAAAAGAGTTATGAAGAAGATGAAATTTACAGTATTACTTTTGTGCGGCGCATTGCTGCTGGGCAGTTGCGGCACAATGAACAACAAGGCCAAAGGTGGAATAATCGGCGGTGGCTCCGGTGCAGCAGCAGGTGCCATTATCGGCGGACTGATAGGTAAAGGCAAGGGGGCAGCCATTGGAGCTGCGGTAGGTGCTGCAGTAGGTACGGGTGCCGGCGTTGCCATCGGACACAAGATGGACAAGAAGGCTGCCGAAGCTGCCAAGATTGAAGGCGCCCAAGTGGAGCAGGTGACGGATGCCAACGGCTTGCCGGCTGTCAAAGTATCCTTTGCGGCAGGTATTCTTTTCGGCTTCAACTCCGCAGCACTGAGCAACGAGGCAAAGGCTTCCCTGCGCGAACTCGCACAGATTCTGAAGGAAGACCCGACAACCGATATCGCCATCATCGGCCATACCGACAAAGTGGGTACTTACGAAGCCAACATGAAAGTTCCAAGAACCGCGCCTATGCCGTAGAGAACTATTTGCAGGATTGCGGCGTATCTCCGGCCCAGTTCAAGAAAGTGGAAGGCGTGGGATACAACGAATACGACGAAAGTCTGTCTGCGACCAGAACCGACGCGTAGAGGTATATATGTATGCCAGCGAACAGATGATTAAGAATGCGGAGGCAGCTAATTAATATGGTAAAGTGATTAATGTGTTAATGTGCCAATATGCATATTGGCACATTAACACATTAATCACATTGGCACTCTCTCCATGAAACTCCCGAAGCCTTTGCGGTTCCTCCGCAACATCATATTATTCTTCTTTATTTCCACTATCCTAGCGGTAGTGGCTTATCGTTTTGTACCCGTCTACATCACGCCACTGATGGTTATTCGCAGCGTGCAACAGGTCTTTAAGGGTGAAAGTCCATGCTGGCACCACACTTGGGTATCTTCCGACAAGATATCCCCTCACCTGCCTATGGCCGTCATTGCCTCGGAAGACAACCGGTTTGCCACACACAACGGATTCGATTTCATCGAGATACAGAAAAGCGATAAAGGAGAATGAAACAAGAAAACGGAAACGGGGCGCAAGCACCATCAGCCAGCAGACGGCAAAGAATGTATTCCTATGGCCCCAGTCTTCCTGGGTACGTAAAGGACTGGAAGTCTACTTCACCGTACTGATAGAATTCTTCTGGTCCAAAGAACGTATCATGGAGGTCTATCTCAACTCCATCGAAATGGGAAAAGGCATCTATGGCGCACAAGCTGCCGCCAAATACAAGTTCAAGACTACAGCAGCCAAGCTCTCTGCCGGACAGTGCGCACTAATAGCGGCAACATTGCCCAACCCCATACGCTTCGACTCAGCACACCCCTCCCCTTACATAAAGAAAAGGCAAGGACAGATTCTACGATTGATGAAACTGGTACCCAAATTCCAGCTAAATGAGAAGCGGACAAAAGAATAAGAAGAGGATGTATCAAAACAGTTAATAGCACACAGATGACACATCCTCCTTTAATTTTTAATTCTTAATTTTTAATTAATACGCGTGTCCTCCCTCTTCCATCTCCTTCGCATCAATCTTGCGATTGTCGATACTGCGCCAAGCGTAGAAGATGTAGGCAAGAACGAAAGGAACAAGGATAGAGACATAAGCCATAACCTTCAGTGTGAACTGGCTCGAGCAACTGTTTGCCAACGTGAGTGAGCTTTGCAGGTCGTGGGTAGACGGATAATAGGCCGTATTGTTATAGCCTGCCACAAGCAGCAGTGCCAATACCGTAAGCACCGTCCCTGCACCGGCAAACCAGATACCCTTGTCGAATGCCGGCTTCCACAGCGTGCGGATAATGCCCCAGAGCACAGCCACCACACCAACCAGGAATACAAGCAGCACTACTGGCATCTGCAGGAAGTTCGTCAGATACTTGTAAGGTTCCATGAACACCTCTCCCGTTTCCGGGCGTACAGCATAGCCGTCGGCAAGCAACGTGCGGATGACGAAGGCCAGGAAGAATACCAGGAACAACGCCGTATTTCCCCAAAGTGCCCGGCGGCAGCGTTTCACCAAATCATCCTCATTGATATTATTAATAAAATAAAGCGCTCCCAAGATACGTGCCAGGAAGAACACAGCCAGCCCCAGCACCACATTCCACGGATTAAGCAACGCATCCAACCCATGCCAGCCGTTAGCCCATTGGCTGATAACCGGCATTGCCGCATCTGCGATATTCCCTTTATTGATATAGAAGTTAGACCCCGTGAAGAACGTGGCCACTGCCCCACCCAGCAATACCGGACCTACCACTCCGTTTATCACCAGGAACGTGCGATACGTTGTCTTGCCCAGCAGATTTCCCGCCTTCGACTGAAACTCGTAGCTGACAGCCTGCAACACAAAGCTGAACAGAATAATCATCCACAGCCAATAGGCCCCTCCGAAACTGGTACTATAGAACAACGGAAACGAAGCAAAGAACGCACCTCCAAACGTGACGAGCGTTGTAAACGTGAACTCCCACTTCCGTCCCGTAGAATTAATCATCATCTTCTTCTGCTCCTCCGTCTTCCCCAGACCAGAACAGAAGCGAATTACCTCCCTGCACGAACAGCAGGAATACCAGTAGTGCTCCCAGCAAAGAGACTACAAACCACCAATAGTGTTGAAGAAATATATAAGCATTCATTGTGAGTTATGAGTTATAAGTTATGAGTTATGAGTTATGTGACGGTGTGTGCGTTTCGGTTTCAGGACCTTTGCGAATAGCCTTCAGCATAATTCCCACCTCAGCAATCAGCATGACAGTGAAAAGTACCAGGAAAATAAAGAACGTGGTCTGCACGGAGCCTACATCCAGCTTAGAGATGGCGGCACTCGTGGGCAGCATATCTTGGATGGCCCACGGCTGACGACCACACTCGGCAACCACCCATCCGGCTTGTCCAGCCAGATAGCCCAGCGGAATGGTGAGCATAGCCACCCAATGCATCCATGGCATCCGCGACAAGTCTTTCTTATAGGCCAGGAACAGCACCACAATAAAGAAGAGGATGAAGTATCCACCCAACATCACCATCACACGGAACATGTAGAACGTAAGGGACACATTGGGCACCGAGCTCGTTCACGTCCTTGATATAACCATAACCGAAATAGGCTACATTATCTTTCAACACTTTGGCAGCCACCTCTGCATCTGCCTCATTGCCCGCACCTTGGCTGCACGATAGGCGGCAAACGCACCGATAGCCGTTTTTCCTTTTTCTATTTTCTCCTCTGCCGAAAGCGCTACGGTACCATCGCTCAACGGATATCCACCTTTCAGCAGGTCATTGATGCCGGGAACAAAAGCATCCATCTTGCGCTCGGCAAGCAGCGACAGCATCTTCGGAATTTCCACACGGAAAAGGAATGGGTCTACTCCGTCCTGCGGTGTCTGCTTGGCAGGATTCAGCAGCCCGAACGCTACCAATCCGGCACCTTGCCGCCCTTCATAATAGCCTTCCATAGCAGCCAGCTTCATCGGCTGCTTTTGCGCCACCTGATAGCCCGAGCCATCACCCGTCCAGGCAGAGAGCACAGCGGCACACAGACCTACCCATGCGGCAATCTTTACACTTGCCAGCGCAAATTTCTTCTCGCGCTTCTTCCACAGATACCAGCAGCTTACGCCTACTACAAACACGGCAGCCAGCACCCAGCCGGACAGCACGCTATGGAAGAACTTATTGACAGCCATCGGCGAAGTTGCCACAGCCCAGAAGTCCACCATCTCGTTGCGTGCCGTATCGGGATTGAACTCCATACCTACGGGATTCTGCATCCACGCATTGGCAACCAGAATCCACCAGGCAGAAATCGTGGCGCCCAGCCCCGTGAGCCAAGTAGATGCCAGGTGGAAACGCTTGCTCACCTTATCCCAGCCGAAGAACATGACGGCGATAAACGTTGCTTCCATAAAGAAAGCCAAAATACCCTCGATGGCAAGCGGCGCACCGAAGATGTCGCCCACAAACCAACTGTAATTACTCCAATTCGTACCGAATTCAAATTCCAGAATAATACCGGTTGCTACACCAATAGCAAAGTTGATACCGAAAATCTTCATCCAGAATTTGGCAGTACGTTTCCAAAATTCGTCACCCGTACGGTAGTACGCTGTCTCCATGATGCCCATAATTACCGCCAGTCCAAGTGTCAGCGGCACAAAAATCCAGTGATAGATGGCGGTCAAGGCAAATTGGGCTCTCGACCAGTCAATCAGGGAAGTGTCAATGTGTCCAAGCATAAGAATCAAGTTATAAGTTAT
>ENA-OQCJ01000043-OQCJ01000043.1-human-gut-metagenome-genome-assembly--contig:-NODE-43-length-14871-cov-1.098616_pt1 | contig 14871 bp, 16 predicted proteins | sample MGYA00242501_ERZ504584 | MGnify/ENA primary metagenome ERZ504584 (study PRJEB26092, sample SAMD00036341) | human gut metagenome | host: Homo sapiens | study: EMG produced TPA metagenomics assembly of...
CTATTTTTTCCCAAGTACCTGTCGGGAGTTTTGATTTTCTCATCTTGAAGCCATCCTTTCCAACATTTGCGGCTTTTTGGCACCAGCGGCTGTGCTTATAATCTGCTCTCTATTTTAACGGGTTTTATTTGCTTTGGCAATGGTTCTTAATGGTTCTCTCTAAGAGATTCCTCATCATCAGGCGCAAAAAACCTCCCGCCGCACAGAGCACAAATCCCCGGGCAGGCACATTTGCAGGAGGGCTAAGGATCTTAGAAAGTTGGATTTTGCGTTGTCACAGAAAAAGGCACTGTTTGAGTGACAGCGAGTTTGCCTTTTTCTGCGACGCTTTTAGCAAAATTCAAGTTTCTTAGAGCCTCTTGCCTTCCGAAACAGTGCCTGTTCGGGGATTTGTGCTCTGTGCGGCGGGAGGCCTTTTACACCGTCCGTCCCCTATTTACTTAATACCCCGTCGACAGCCTTTTTCCATCCGGCATACTTCTTCTCCCGGATTTCGTCGTCCATCTTCGGTTCATACACACTTCGTTTCATATTTCCCGCGAGTTTTTCCAGATCGTAGACCCCGGCTGAAATACCGGCCATATAAGCCGCTCCCATGCCGGAAAGCTCCTCCGCGTCCGGAATATTTACGCGTTTATTCGTAATATCGCTCTGGAACTGCATCAGATATCCGTTTCGTGTCGGGCCGCCGTCTACACGGAGTTCCTCGATCCGCATGCCGGTATCCTGCTCCATCGCACGGACAAGGTCGGTGATCTGGTAGGCAATACAGTCGAGAGCCGCTTTTACCACCTCAGCTTTTCCTGTGATGCGGGTAATTCCGCTGATCGATGCCGTTGCTTTCTCATCCCAGTACGGCGCACCAAGCCCGGTAAATGCCGGAACCAGATACGTGCGGTCTGCCGGATTTGCCTCCCTTGCCAGTCCTTCCGTCTCTTTTGCCGAAGAAATCAGCTTCAGGTCATCCTTCAGCCAGGTAATCACCGCTCCTGTGTAGTTCAGGTTGCCTTCCAGCACATAGTCCACCTTGCCGCCTCTTCCCCACGCAAGCGAAGTCACAACACCGTGGCTGCTCTGAATCGGCTTGTCTCCAATGTTCATCATCAGCGAAGAACCCGTTCCGTACGTTGCCTTGATCATACCCGGTTTTAAGCAACCCTGTCCGAACAGAGCCGCATGAGAGTCGCCTAATACACCACAGATCGGAACCGGCTCGGAAAACAATCCTTCCATCGTCGTGGTTCCATACACCGCATCGGAATCGCACACCCTGGCCAGCGCACAGACTGGAATTCCGAACACCTCACAGATCTTCTCATCCCACGCCAGCGTTTTCAAATTAAACAACTGCGTTCTCGACGCATTTGAAAAATCCGTCTTAAATGCATGATCCCCCGTCAGCTTGTAAACCAGCCAGCTGTCAATCGTTCCCAGACACAGCTCGCCGTTTTCGGCACGTTTCTGTCTTTCTTCTCCGCCGTTTCGAAGCAGCCATGCCATCTTTGCAGCAGGAAAATAAGCCGAAAGCTGCAGACCCGTCGCCTCGCGGATCTCCTCTGCGTGACCTTGCTCCGCAATCTCCTGCGCAATGCCACTTGCGCGGCCGCATTGCCATACAATTGCCTCTTCCAGTGGTTCCCCGGTCGCCTTATCCCAGATCGCTGTTGTCTCACGCTGATTGCTGATGCCGATTCCGGCGATTTCTTCCGGTGCAACACCGGACTCTGCCACCAGCGTTTTTACCGTCTGTACGGTATTTCGGTAAATCTCATTCAGATCATGGGACACCCATCCCTTTTCATTGACAATCTGCCGGTGCGGCAGGTCGGTACGGCGGAGTAAATGTCCCTCCCCATCAAAGAGCAGCGCTTTCGTTCCCTGCGTGCTCTGGTCAATTCCGATGATATACCTTTTCTCCATTTTTCCAGCTCCATTCCTAAAATTTTATAAATATCCAGATCCCCATCTCGAATAACGCTGAATACACCCTGTTTTTCAACACACCATGCGTCATTTTCTATTGTCGCGGCATTCACTCTGCCCCTATAGGCAAGATCTTTGACGATTACCACACATTCCAACATCTTCCGCAGAACGATTTGTTCCTGGTTATATAGAAAAAGTTCCTGCGTTCCCGGATTTTCTTCCGCCCAGGCACGCAGGAACATGGCATACGCAGACCTGCGGCAGTTTACAGTTCCCTGCGGGCTATCACATTCACCGCTGATTCCATTTCTGGTTAAGCCAGTAATTCTTTCGTTTTTTTTTGCAATGCCCTCGGCATTCAGTCCATAATAGTCAAATACTTCTTTGGAAGTTCCCGTGATCACCGGCGCATCCGGCAGAGACATGTTGACTACCTTACGCGGGCACTCTGCGCCGACCACCTGGCTTACCATCGAACCAAGGCCGCCAAATGGAGCGTGCTCTTCGATCGAAATGACAACTTTTGCCTTCTTTGCAGCCTCTACTAGGCCCTCTTTGTCCAGCGGTTTCACACAGTACATATCGAGCAGTCCTGCGCTGATTCCCTCTTCTTTCAGCATAGCAGCTGCATCGAGCGCCGGGCGGACCATCTCACCGCAGGCTACCAGTAAAACATCGGTGCCTTCCGAGAGAGCCGTTGCCTTATCCATCTCAAACGGGGTATTTTCTTCGCTGTAAATATCCGCAACGGCATTTCTTCCCACTCGGATATAAGCCGGTTTTTCATCGGTAAGGAGCGCCTCAACCAGTTTTGCTGTCTGGAAACGGTCGCTTGGCAGATACACACGCATATTCGGAATGGCTGCCATTGCTGCGATATCCTGTGCAGAATGATGGCTCATGCCAAGCGCACCGTAGCTCACACCGCCGCTGATACCGATCAGCTTTACATTGGTGTTGGAGTATGCACAGTCAATCTTTGCCTGCTCATAGCTTCTTGTAGAAAGGAAGCACGCCGGAGATGCCGCAAATGCTTTCTTGCCGCATTTTGCAAGACCGGCAGAAACGCTGACCAGATCCTGCTCCGCAATACCCATCTCCACAAACTGCTCCGGATACGCATTTGCAAACGGTGTCAGGGAAGCACTTCCCCTAGAATCGCTGCAGAGCACCACGATATCTTTTATCCGTTTCGGCATGTTTCATTAAAACCTCGCAAATGGCCTGTCTGTTTGGAATCTTATTCATGACAGTGCCTCCTTTCTCTCATCCAGATCCTTCATGATCTGTTCTACTTCCTCCGGTGTCGGCACTTTATGATGCCACTCCGCCTTATTTTCCATCACGGAAGAACCACAGCCCTTCGTTGTGTTTGCAATAATAACCGTCGGTTTTCCCTTGCAGTGTTTCGCCAGCTCAAACGCATGAACGAGCGCGTCCATATCGTTGCCCGGTACGGAAAGAACATTCCATCCGAACGCTGCCCATCTCTCCTCCTGGCTGTCCTGTTTCATGACATCCTCGGTATTTCCGGAGATCTGCAGACGGTTGCGGTCTACGATCGCACAGAGGTTGTCCAGCTTGTAGTTTCCTGCGGACATTGCGCCCTCCCAGACAGAGCCTTCTGCCAGCTCGCCGTCACCCATAACGGTGTAGACACGATAATCTTTTTTATCCATTTTTCCTGCCAGCGCCATTCCCACGCAGACCGGAAGTCCGTGGCCGAGAGAACCGGAATTCATCTCGATGCCCGGCAGTTTATTATTCGGATGGCCGATGTACGGGCTGCCGAATTTGGAGAATTTTTCAATGACCTCTTCCATCGGGAAGAACCCCTTTGCCGCAAGTACTGCATAATATGCCTCAACGGAATGACCTTTACTCATCACAAAGCGGTCGCGGTCCGGGTCATCCACATTCTCAGGCTGATGTTCATCTCTTTAAAATACAGCGCCACAAGCACATCAATAACACTCATGTCACCACCGATGTGGCCGCCCTTGCCGGAAACTACCATTTCCACTACTTTCTTCCGCAGATCATACGCCAGACAACTCAATTCCTTGTATTCACTCATGATTTTCATTCTCCTCTTAAATATGCTTTGACATCTTCCTCGATCGGATCATATAAATCCGGGGCAATGCCGATGTATTTGCATGCTTCATACAGAACCGGCACAACGTTCTCGTGGATACCGACACAGTGGTGGATGTACGGTCCTTCCACGATTTTTGCCTCCAGGCGTTTCAGGTTCTGTACCTCAACCCATACGTAGGTTCCCTTCGTGTAAGGTCCCTCGACACCTTTTGCATTTCCAAGCAGCAGAGAGTATTCTCCGTTGTCTCCGTCGAAACGTGCCAGTGTCATCTCGCCTAATTTTGCCTGTGCCTCTACAGCGCCCGGATGGCTGAATGCCAGAGGATAACCGATCGTCGGTTTTTCCTGTGCAACAGAAATCGGCCACGGTCCGCAGTGCTGAAGCAGCTCGCCGTTCTCGTTGTCCGGGTGGCGCACCGTCCAGTCGGCAAAGAAGCTTCTCTTATCGTTTCTGCCGGCAGCCTCTACCATCAGAGCGGTGATGGCGCCATGGATATCGGTCTCACAGACAACCGGAATTCCCTCTTCGTTCAGCAGGGAGTTTGCCGCACACGGCATGATGCCGATCTCACCCTGCAGCGCGTTCCAGCACTGGATCGCGATGGCATTGCAGGAATATTTTGCAGCCAGATTTTTCATCGCAACCTTCAGAGCTGCTACATTTTCCAGTTCTTCCGGTTTGATCTTTACACACATATTGGTATTGCAGTATGCAACGACTTTTTCTACCTCGCTGCCCTCTGCTTTTGCTTTTTTCATCTCCGCAGTCAGTTCCGGAAGCGGAATCGGGGAAAGCTGGATGTTGAATTTTTCCAGCAGCTCGCCCTCGTTGCACATGGTGGACCAGAAATCGAACGGACGCGGTCCGATCTGAAGGATTCTGGTGTGGCGGAAGGTATCTACCACATTACATACAGCAAGGAAATCCTTGATACCGCGCTCAAATTCCGGATCGGTCAGACGGCAGTTCGTCATGTAGGTGAACGGAACGCCAAAACGGCGCAGCACTTTTCCGGTTGCGAACAGGCCGCACTGACTGTCGCGGAGACGCACACCGTTCTCATCCGGTCTCTCATCGCGCGGCCCCCAGAGGAGTACCGGAAGCCCCATTTCCTTTGCCAGCCTTGCACAGACATATTCCGTTCCGAAGTTTCCATGCGGGAAGAAAATTCCCTTTACGTTCTCACGGCGGAATTTCTCCTGGATTTTCTCACGATCCGCCTCATCGTAAAACAGCCCCTCCTCGTTGATGTCTGTGATATCAACAAATTCAACGCCGAGCTCTTTTAAACGCTCTCTCGTCAGGTTGGCGTATTTTACGGCATCCGGAGCACTGAAAATGCTTCTTCTCGTAGGTGCAAATCCGATCTTAATTGATTTCATATTCATTTCCTCCACTTAATTTTCTTTAAACTCTGCTAAATTATGTCTTGAATTTTCCTGTTCTTTATGGCTCTTATATTACTAAATTCTTTTGAACTTGTCAACATCTATTCAGCTTTATTAAATCTTTTTTAGTAATTTATACAAAAAAGAATGGCTGTTTTTATGCATTTCTTCATATTTCATTTTTTTACAGTTCAGAAGTTGACTTCTTTTTTAATTCATATTAAAATCAATGCATAAGTTTAATATTTTTCAGATAAATACTGAAATAAATTTCAACATCCCGCATGCACAAAACAAACGAAAGCACCATGCGGCTGATTTTATCGAACAGGAGCTGAAATCTTATGAATATTTCTGCGAAAGAACTGGCAAAGCTGATCAACGTATCGCCTGCCACGGTTTCTATGGTTTTCAATAACAAACCCGGCATCAGCGATGCCACAAGAGAGCTGGTTTTAAAAACCGCCGCCCGAGTATGGCTATGCGCCAAAAAAAATGAAGCCTCCGGCGCTTCCTCCCGCATTATTCAGCTGGTCAATTATAAAAAGCACGGAAAGGTCGCTGCCGACACGCCGTTTTTCTCCCAGCTGACCGAAGGAATCTCCACCGAATGCACCCGCCAGGGCTGTGCGCTTCATATCTCCTATTTTTATGAGACCATGGATATTGACAGCCAGCTCGATGCACTCCGCGCTGTGGACTGTGAGGGGCATTCTTCTTCTTGCAACCGAAATGGCTCCGTCCGATTTCCGCAAGTTCCGCGATTTTTCTGTTCCGATCGTTGTCGTGGACTGCTATTACGATGAGCTCGATTACGACTGCGTTCTGATCAACAACATCCAGGGGGCGTTCAACGCCACGAATTATCTGATTCAGTGCGGACACAAAAACGTGGGCTACTTTCACTCGAGCCTCGACATCAGCAACTTCTCCGAACGCGCCGACGGCTACTACAAAGCGCTCCGTGCAAACGGTATCAGCACCTCACATCCATATGTCCACCCGGTTTCCCCGACCTCGGACGAAGGCTACCGCGACATGCTGCGCCTTCTCGAGTCGAAAGCGCCGATCGCGGATGCTTACTTTGCCGATAATGACATCATCGCGGCGGCCGCCATGCGTGCACTGCGTGAAAACGGCTACCGCATCCCGGAGGATGTCTCCATCATCGGCTTTGATGACGTTCCGATGTGCGATATGATGGTTCCGCCGCTTTCCACCATGAAGGTCAGAAAACGCGAGCTTGGCGCCACTGCCGTCCAGCGCCTGCTTGACCGCGTGGCCGATCCGAAACGCGAATGTCTGAAAATGTGCATGGCAACCAAACTGGTGAAGCGCCAGAGTGTTTCCAGACGTTAAAGCTTTTTGGATGAGGCTGTCGTCCAGCGCGTGTCTGAAAAATCATTTCCGCAAGCTGCAAGCCCCACTTTATGGGAGATTTTGCCCTCATTCGGTTGCCGTAGCGGGTTTAAGCCGCCCTCATTCGGACAAAATCTCCCACCACCTGGAACTCGCAGCTTGCGAAAAGCCATTTTCAGACACGCTCTGTACGGCAGCCTCACCTTTTTTTATTTTGAAAGGAGTTTTTTTCATGCTATCTGCAAATGACCTGAAACAGCTTTTATTCAGTATCAATCACAAAAGCTATCCCGCCTATAAATCCACCCGCGGTGCTTACCAGTTTCCGCGCTACACCCTCTCCATCGACCATGTCCAGGGCGATCCGTTCGCTGCTCCGTCGCGGGTCAGCGTCCATATCAATGGAAAAACCGCCGCATTTCCAACATCGCTCTACGGCACATATAAGAAGCGCGTCGCCCTTCAGGATTACCTGCTGCGCCAGTTTGCGCGCGCGATCGCACCGTACTCGTTCCGCGCGAAGGGCTCCGGCAAAAGCGGTCTGCTTGGCGTCAGCCGCTGCGGCCAGGAAATTCTCGAGCGCACTGCCTGCGTTTTAAATCCGTCCGACGGCAGTCTTGTCGTCAACATGGAAATCGGCTTTCCCGCCAATGGCCGCACCATCGCCTCGCAGGAACTGATCCGCATTCTCTTCGACTTCCTGCCGGGCTGCGTGGAAAAATCGCTTCTGTACCGCAGTCTGGATCCGAAAGCATGCGCCGGTGTCGCCCGTCTCTGTGAAGATCAGCAGGCGATCCGCGCCGCATTAAAAAGAAAAAGGACTCACCGCCTTCATCGCCGACGGCTCCATTCTCCACGTGAGACCGGTGTCTCTGACCTGCCGATGAAACACGCCGTTCCGTTTGTCTCGCCGGAATCCTTACGCGTCACCCTCGATCTCCCGAACCGCGGATCTATTTCCGGCATGGGCATTCCGCTGGGTGTTACCCTGATTGTCGGCGGAGGTTTCCACGGAAAGTCCACCCTGCTGCAGGCGCTGGAGCGCGGCGTGTACAACCATATCGCCGGGGATGGACGCGAATATGTCATCACCGATGCGAGTGCCGTAAAACTCCGCTCAGAGGACTCCCGCAGCATCAGCAATGTCGATATCTCCCTCTTCATCCATGATCTGCCTGGAAAGAGCGACACCACTTCCTTCTCGACCGCAGACGCCAGCGGCAGCACCTCGCAGGCTGCCAATGTCATTGAAGGCATTGAGGCCGGTACAAGCCTGTTTCTGATCGACGAGGATACCTCCGCCACAAACTTTATGGTGCGGGATGAGCTGATGCAGCGCGTCGTTGCGGACAGTGAAGAGCCGATCACGCCGTTTATCAGCCGTGTGCGGGATCTGTATGAGAAGCTTGGGATCTCGTCTATCCTCGTCGCCGGAAGCTCTGGATCTTACTTCCATGTGTCGGATACGGTGATTCAGATGAAGGAATACGTTCCTTACGATATTACGGAGCGTGCCAAAACCACAGCAGCGGAGTTCCCGCCTTTTTCCGCATCGGTGCGTCCTTTCGCCGTTCCATCCTTCCAGCGCCGCCCGCAGCCGTCGAAAGCGCTGACTGGCAGCGACCGCACGAAAGTCAAAGTCATGGGACGCGAATCTATTCTCATTAATAAATCACTAACCGATCTGCGTGCTGTGGAACAGCTGACCGACAGCGAACAGCTGAATGCCTGGCGGCACTTCTGCTGGATGCGGCGGAACGCAGGATGGATGGTAAGAAAACACTGGTGCAGGTTGTGGATCTGCTGGAAAAACAGATGGATGAAAAAGGCCTTGCTTCTCTTCTCGCTCCGGGAAGGCCAGGCGATCTGGCACGGCCGAGACGGCAGGAAATCTTTGCATGCCTGAACCGGTGCAGGGAACTGCGGTTCTGAGAAAATTGTAACAATTCAGAGCCATAAAAATCTTCAGGCAAACCTTGTTCTTTTCAGAATCTATCGGTTTGGCTGAAGATCTTTTTTTATCTTTTTATTTTTTCAATTATTTATTCCCCGCAGATCCGCAGAATCGCTTCTGCAAAGATCACTACACACTCTTTCAGGCATTCGATTTCTACAAATTCATCTGCCCCATGCATGCGATTGTCAATTTCAAGATCCGCGCATCCAAACGCAACACCGTTTTCAGATGATGCACATACGTTCCGCCGCCGATCGCAAATGGTTTGCCTGGTTTTCCAGTGACATCCGTGTAGCACTGCAGCAGGGTCTGGACAAACGGGCTGTCGGCCGGGACGTGGTGTGGTGGGAACATTCCGCTGCCTTCCATGGAGAAGCCGCCTTTTTTCATGTTCTGCCCGGCGGTATCGTACAGGTTTTCTTTTGTCGCGCAGATCGGGGCGCGGCAGTCGTAGGAACCGGTCAAGGTTTTGCCGTCGTAGTTCATGAGGTCGAGGCTTAAGGTGAGCTCGCCGGACTCTTCATCTGACATGGCGACACCGAGGCCTGCGCCTTTGCCGTCGCCGTGCGGGTAAACTTTTGCAAGGAAACTGATGTCGTTTTTCAGTTCACTCTCTTCCATTCCAACGGATGCGAGAAGCTGCAGCAGTGCGGTCAGTGCGTTGTTACCCATTTCCGGGGTGGATGCGTGGGCGAAGGCACCGCAGGCGGTGATTTTTATATTGCCGTTTTCGGTGTCTTCCAGAACGAAGGAAACGCCTGTCTTCTGCTCAGTCTCGTCAGCGCAGGTTTTCAGGTCTTCTTTTTGCCATGCCGGCAAGCTCTGCATATGCTTTGCCTGGTACAACGTTCAGTTTGGTGCCGGCCTGTAAGGATACGAGGCGCACGCCTGTCGTTCCGGCATCGGATGTTTTTTCGAAGTGGCCGCGCATGCCGCCTTTCTCAATGTTGATAACCGGGAATTCGGCATCCGGTGAGAAGGTGCATGGTGCTTCCACTTCTTTCTTATAATAATATTCGAGGTCAGAGCTTCCGCACTCCTCGTCGGAACCGAGGACAAGACGGACGTTTTTCTTTAATGGGTAACCGAGTTCTTTGACAGCGCGCATTGCGTAGATAGCTGCGATCGCCGGTCCTTTGTCGTCTGCGGTTCCGCGGCCGAACATTTTTCCTTCTTTGATGAGCGGGGTGAATGGATCGGTCTCCTGCCATCCTTCGCCTGCCGGTACGACATCGAGATGGGCGAGAATATCAAGGCCCTTTTCTTCCTGATTAAAGTCAGCTGCAATCGCGTAGTTGTCGTAGTTGGTTACGGCAAAGCCGTATTTTTCCAGAATTTCGATTCCCTGCGCCAGTGCTTCTGCCGCCGGTGCGCCGAATGGTTTGCCTGGCTCTGCCGCCTGTTTTTCGCTTGGAATCCGGATCAGGCTTTTCAGATCCTCGATCATTTCGGATTCGTGGTTTTCAATATATGTTCTTAATTCTTCTTTCCGCATCGTAACTTCTCCTTTTCTCTTCTCTGGCACCGTCGCAGTGCCGTTCTTTTCCTATCATAACGCAGAAAGAGCAGAAAATCCACATTTTCTGCTCTTTTGCCAAATAATCATTTGTTTTTTGTCCAAATTGACTGTAATTTCATAATAATCGCACGGATGCGCCGTAAGCCCCGTCACGCCCCCGCCGGATACCATCGACATTTTGAGGTGTGATGCGAAGAAAAACATGTGGTCATCCAGCAGCGTCTGCGTCATCTCGATGGCCAGTTCGGTTCGTTTTTCGGTATCAAACTCGCCGCTTAACTGCTGCTCCAGCATCTCGAGTGTCTCACTGTAATAACCGCCGCGGTTCTTGGAGGAATCCTGCAGGCAGTGCGTTGTAAAGAAATACTCGGGATCGCCCGTCGGTGCGCTGACAAATGCGCTGACATAAACATCCCAGTTTCCTTTTTTCAGAAGTTCCAGATGATTTGCCGTGCACTGGATCTGTACTTCGATTCCGATTTTCTTCAGCGATGCCTGTGCACTCTCCGCGAGAAGCGGCAGTTCCTGGCGGCTCGGATACGTGAGCCAGCAGATGGTCAGGCGTTTTCCGTCTTTTTCCACGTAGCCATCGCCGTCCTCATCGGTCCAGCCTGCTTCAGCCAGCAGTTCTCTGGAGTACTCAAGATCATAGGACTCCTCCTGCACTTTGCTGTCGCCGAATGCAAAGTAAGAGGGGAACGGGCCTTCCGCCACGCTTCCGTTTCCTTCCATCAGCGTATTCACAAAGCCCTCCCGGTCGATCGCTCCGATGACTGCCTCGCGCACGCGGTCGTCCTGCAGCACCTCGGATGATCCGTTAAACTGTCCGAAGAAGGTACGCGACGTATCCGCCGAAGAAATCGTGTATGGTTCATCGCGGAACAGGATCAGATTGGAATACGGCAGGCCGTACGCCGCGTCGAGCTCGCCTGACTGTAACGCCATCGTCATCGTATCGCCGTCGCGGATTGTTTTGACTTCGATCCGGTCGAGCTTTGGCGTTCCGTTCCAGTAATTGTCATTTTTCATGAGCGTCAGTCCCTGATCCGTCTCCACCTGTGCTGCGCGGTACGGGCCGGTTCCGGCGACATTGCCGTCATCCGTCACACCTGCCTGCATATCTATGATGCATCCATATGGGTCAGACAGATAATTCAGAAGCGCCGGGACAGGCTGTTCGGTGTGAATCGTTACGATCAGGCCGTCTGCCTCGATGCTCTCAATTTTCAGATCCCCGCGTGCACGGTCATGTACTGCGATCAGATCCTCGAGACATTCTTTGACCGCCTCCGCGTCGAGAGTGCGCCCGCTCGTAAAGGAGATGCCTTCATGCAGTGTAATCCGCCATGTCGTATCGTCCACAAGCTCATAGCTTTCTGCCAGCCATGGCTCGATCTCCATAGAATCGGAATAATGAAACAGCGTCTCACCGATCCCATAGCGGATACACGCCCAGCCGGAATAGCCGTTGTGCGGGTTGACATCGGACTCGTCGTTTTCGGCGTTGAATGTCGTGTCACCGTATACGAAAACTTTTTCATCTGTACCATCTGCCGCTGTGCTCTGACAACCGGAAAACAGTACCACCGCCAGAATGCCGCACAAAACATATGCAATTTTTTTCCTTCTGCAGTTCTTTCTCTGCATTCTGTACTTCTCCTGTTTTCGCAAATGGCACCACCATTTCTGCTGTCTGATTTTCTGTTTCAACAGTTTTCTCACAGACTATACTCCATCAACAGTTTCGTGTATTCCTCTTTCGGGTACTCCAATACCTCCCGCGTCTCCCCCTGCTCCACGATTTTTCCCTGCCGCATGACAATCACACGGCTGCAGAGTTCCCGCACCAGCGCAAGGTCGTGGCCGATCCACAGCATCGCAAGTCCTTCTTCCCGCTGCAGTTTTTTCAGCAGTTGAACGATCTGCGCCTGTACCGCCGCATCGAGCGCACTCGTTGCCTCGTCGCAGATCAGAAGAGACGGCTGCACAGCAAGAGCCCGCGCAATTGCGGCTCTCTGGCACTCTCCGCCGCTCGTCTCGCGGGGATAGCGCATCGCCGTTTCCGAACTAAGTTCCACTTTTTTCAGCAGCTCCGGCAGATGAAGACACGCCTCTTTCCGGCTCATTCCCTGATTCCGAAAAGCTTCCAGAATCCCGGTTTCGAGCGTCTGCATTGGATCGAAGGAATCCTGCGGGGTCTGGAAGACCATCTGTATTTTCCGGTAAACTTCGCGCTGCCGCCTGCCTTTTCTTCCGAGGATTTCCTCGCCTTCCAACAGAACGCTGCCTGCATCCGCCTGGACCAATCCGGTGATCAGACGGGCCGTCGTGCTTTTTCCGCATCCGCTCTCCCCGATCAGGCCAAGACATTCCCCCGCATCCAGTGTGAAGCTGATGCCGTCCACGGCGGCAAATTCCGTTTCCCGGCCGGTTCTAGCAAAGTTTTTGCTTAAGTTGTTTACTTCCAGCATGTTATGATTATGCATCGTTCTTCCCTCTTCCCGGCACAGCCGCAAGGAGATTTTTTGTATATTCGTCCTTTGGGTGATCGAAAACCGTCCTTGTCTCCCCCTGCTCCACGATGTTTCCATCCTTCAAAACAGCAACCCGGTCTGCCATCTGCTCGAGAACCGCAAGATTGTGCGTCACCAGCACCATCCCCGTCTGCTCTTTCTGCTGCAACGCCTGAAGCTCCCGCAGCACCTGCGCCTGCGAAACCACATCGAGTGCACTCGTCGGCTCGTCCGCCAGAAGAAGCGACGGATGCAGCAGCATTGCGAGCGCAATCCCGACGCGCTGGTTCATGCCGCCGGAGAGCGACGATGGATAGCTGTTCCAGATCGTCCCGCCATCCGAAAGCCCCATATCCGCAAATCGCTGGAGCGTCATATCTTTGATTTCTCTGCGGCTTTTTCTGCCAGACATTCCCCCAGAAATCGGGGTGATGAATCCGCAGCGTTTCTCATGGGCGCGCACGCTTTCACAGATCTGTGCTCCGATTTTCCGGGTCGGACAGAGTGATGCCCCTGTATTCTGGAAAATCATACCAATTTCTGAACCGCACAGACTCCGCAGCTTCTTTTCGGACATGCCCGTCAGCTCCTCTCCGCGAAATGTGATCTGCCCGCCGGTGATGGAACCATTCTTTCCCATCAGCCGCAGGATCGCTCGCAGCAAGGTACTTTTTCCACTGCCCGACTCCCCGGCGATGCCGACGGTTTCTCCTTTTTCGACGGAAAAACAGATGTTATTTAAAAATTTGCTCCCCCTCATAACAGACAGAAAGGCCGCTGATTTCCAGCAGTTTTTCGCTCATGTTTTTGCTCCCTTTGTTTCCATTTTCGTTCGCCCCTTATCCCTGATCCACCGTTTTCCGTACCGCCTCACCAAGCAGATTGCAGACAAGAACGGTCAGAAAAATCGCCAGTCCCGGCGCCAGAATGACCCAGGGCGCGGTCTGCAGCATACTTCTTCCGTTGCTCATCATCGCTCCCCACTCCGCCGACGGCGCTTCCGCACCAAGGCCGAGGAAGGACAGACCCGCGATTTCCAGCATCATCGTTCCGATATCAAGCACCGCTGTGACAATCGTCTGCCCCGCAAGATTCGGCAGAATATGGCGTCCGATCATCTTCCATGTTCCGTTTCCTGTAAGGCGCGCCGCCGCGATGAACGGCATGTGTTTCAATGCCAGCACACGGTTCCGTGCAAGCCGTGCATATTTTGGCCAGGAAACAAGGATCAGCGACACAACGGCTCCCGTCATGCCGCTCTGCAGAACGCCGGAAAATGCGATTGCAAATACCATACCCGGAAAGGCCAGAAAAATATCGGAGATCTGCATCAGAACCGTATCCGTTTTACCTTCCAGCCAGCCGCTGAAAATTCCGGCGAGTGTTCCGATCAGAGCGCTTGCCGCGACGACAAGAAGTGCTGAAAAAAATGCTGACCCGCGCGCCGGAGAGAATCCTTGAAAACAGATCTCTTCCATAGCGGTCCGTCCCCATCCAGTGCGCCGCGGACGGCGGAAGAAGGGACAGTTCCAGATTCTGCTCATACGGATCGTACGGTGCCAGATGGGCCGCACACGCGGCAAACAGCAGCATTGCACCGGCGAGGATGCAATAAAAAAGGATCTTTCTTTTCTGTTCTTTTTTCATCGCATTCCCTCCAGCTTCGCCCGCGGGTCCAGTGCACCCATCAGCAGATCAGCAATGAGATGCAGCAGCAGATAGATCGCCGCCATCCACACCAGATATGCCTGAATCACGGGAATATCGTGCATGGAAACGGCATCCACGGCCATTTTTCCGACACCATTCCACATGAAAATCGTCTCAACGATGGCGGTTCCTCCAAGCAGCGAACCGGCGGATAAGAATAGCAGCGTGACCATCCGAAGCAGCACGGATTTTAATACATTTCCAAACAGAATCCGGTTTTCACTTAACCCACGTGCCCGTGCACCCGCCACGTACTCCTGCTCCAGCTCTGCAAGCACGGCAGAACGCACCTGACGGGTGTATTTTGCCGTCATCGAAACCGCAAGCGTCGCCGCCGGAAGCACACAGCTTTTCCATCCCTTTCCCATACTGAGAACCGGAAAAAGATTCCATTTCAG
>ENA-OQCJ01000046-OQCJ01000046.1-human-gut-metagenome-genome-assembly--contig:-NODE-46-length-14746-cov-2.362268_pt1 | contig 14746 bp, 8 predicted proteins | sample MGYA00242501_ERZ504584 | MGnify/ENA primary metagenome ERZ504584 (study PRJEB26092, sample SAMD00036341) | human gut metagenome | host: Homo sapiens | study: EMG produced TPA metagenomics assembly of the...
CCTTCAAACTTACATCTTGGCATTTCAATACTTCCTTCCATATTTCACTAAATTCTTTCTCCTCCTTTGTCATTGCTCGATTATTAGATTCAAAAGTCTTTTGAAACTCTATTGCCTTTTCTTTTAAGTTCCTTTTTATCAATTTTTCCATTTTTTCGTTGTGGGCATTTCTAATAGAGCGATGAAGTTTTGTGGAATCATATATTTGGGTAAATAGTCACGCAAATAATTTTGAAAATAGGTCTCGTTTATTTCATAATCCGAAACGTAAAATCCAACAAGTTTATTATCTTTAATATTTACGACCTGACTTATTTTTACACCATGAATCCAATTCATAAAAGTTTCAATTTCGCCCAGTTCTACCCTATACCCATTGATTTTCACCTGATTATCCAGTCTTCCAAGAAATTCAATATTACCGTCATTCCAATACCGTCCCATATCTCCGGTACAATACAGCCGTTCTCCAGTTCTATCTAAGACAACAAATTTTTCCTTTGTTTTTTCTTTATCGTTTAAATATCCCTGTGCAATGCCATCTCCGGCAATATAAAGTGTTCCCGGTACCCAGTCAGGGCAATCTTCCATATTCTGATCCAGAACATAATACTTCTGGTTTGCAAGCGGTTTCCCATACGGAATACTCTTCCAATCTTCCGGCACAACCTCTGGAATCTCGAAATGATTAGACCAGATACTGCCTTCTGTTGCTCCTCCAAGAGCAACAATCTCAACATTCTGGAACAGATTACGGATTCTCCCTGGAAGTGAAACAGGAACCCAGTCACCACTCATCATTACTAACCGCAGCGATTGTGAAGTTACCTGCCTTTGATATTCCTCATATTCTGCCAGCATTTCTACAAAAGCTGGCACGCTGTTCCATACGGTAATATTCTCATGATTCAACCAGTGAATCCAATGCGCTGGATCTTTTCCATATTCCGGATCCGGAAGAACCAATTTCCCACCTGCGCCTAAAATGCCAAAAACATCATAAACAGACAGGTCAAAATGAAGATTGGAGATTCCAAACGCCGTATCCTGTTCTGTAATCTGATAGCGTGCATTGATATCCAGTATCGTATTCACTGCATTATGGTGAGTAATCATTACTCCTTTCGGCATCCCGGTTGTTCCCGACGTATAGATTACATACGCAAGGTCTCCCGCCTTATTCTCCTGTGCTTTGTATTCAGAATCGGTTTTTAATTCAGACACAGAAATACAATCCCACTCGTGCAGCCATTCGGTATCCTGATCATACGCCTGATTCTGCACAAGAATGATTCTTGTTCCACTATCACGGAGAATCTTTTCAACTCGTTCTCTCGGATTATGGATATCTATCGGAAGATATGCGGCTCCGGCAAACATGATTCCATAAACAGCAACTACCTGCTCCCACCCTTTTTCCATAAATACAGCTACCGTCTCTTCTTTTTTTATTCCCATGCTCTGCAACTGCCCGGAAATGTAAAACGCTTCTTCTTTTATCTCCCGATATGTCATCCGCCTGCTGCACGTTACCAGCGCCTCCTTATCCGGAAATTTGTCTGCCGACTCCAAGAATAATCCATCCAACGTTTTCTCTTCAAATTCAGCCGCCGTTTCATTCGCCTGACGCCGTTTTTCTGAAATTTCCGCTGTTACCAGACTTGCCGTTTTTTCCTGCATGATCTCCGGATGAACTGCTAGCGTATGAAGCAGGCCGGTATATGCCCGGAACATCTCATCTAGCATTCCTGGATAAAATAATTCGTCCACGGAATCCCAAAACAAGCATAAACAGCCATCCATTTCAACCACCTGATGATCCAGCCACACCTGCGGCGTCTGTGAAATGTTATAGTTCAGTTTTCCAAGCCACTTTCCTTCATTCCACTGCTCCACGCCAAGACCACTGGTAAACACTACCGGCATAATAGCGCCCCGCATATTTCCAGTCTTTTTCTTTAATTCGCGCTCCAGTTCAACCGCGCCATAAGCTGTATGCTCCAGATCTTCTGTAAGCTGCTTCTGAATTGCCTTTGTCCTTTCCGCAAAATTATTCCCTGCATTCTTTATCTCCAGCAATGTCAGTGTTGTAAAATCTCCAACCAGATTGTTCACTTCCGGATGCAATTGTTTCCGGTCAAACTGCGTCAGATTAAGTGTAAAATCCTTATTACTGCTCCACAAGCGGAGAGTCTCCGCATAAGCACTCATCAAAAGAACAGAAGGCGTTACCTCCAGTCTTCCCGCCGCGTCTTTTACAGACTGCCATTCTTTCTGTGACAGTTTTGCGCTCCGGCGACAGAAACGCTGCTCTGTAATCTGGCTTTCGTTCTTTGCAAGTGGCAGATCCGGTGCGTCCGCAAAAGTCTCCACCCGGTCTTCCCAATATTTTTTATCTTTCTCATAAGCAGAGGTAGACTTTATCTGCTCCAGTCCCAGCACGTAATCCCGGAAAGACAAAGTAATCGACATTTCCGCTTTTCCATTTCGATATACTTCTGCCCACTCATCTAAGAGATGGAACATACTCCAGCCATCAAAGATAATATTGTCAAAACTGATATGGATTCTATGCTTCTGGTCCTCTATTTTAGTGATTCGCACATCAAACAGAGGCCATTCATCTGTCTGAATTACCTGATGAGACATCTCTGCCCGTTTTTCATCCAATGCCTTTTCTTTTTCTGTCACTTCCAATTGTCGGATATCCGTCACGTCAATATGATACTGGGGAGTATTCTCCAGTATGCGCTGCATACCATCCGGCTGGATAATAACACGCATCATCCCGTGCCTCTGTATCAACAGATTCCATGCCGTCTCTGCGCACTCAGTATCAAGGCCGTCTGCATCCAGTTCAAAATAACAGTGTGTTGCAACATTTCCCAATTCATACAATCCGCTTCTGCCAAGCCAGTAAGCATACTGCACATCGGTTAATGGGAACGAATGATATGCTTCCTCCAGATTCGGTTTGATCTGCAGTGTATCTTCTTCTTTCTGTTCGGACTGTTCAATAGCTTTTGCCAGAGATTTTACGGTCAGATTTTCAAAAATCGTACTGATCGTTATTTTGCAGCCGAAGGTTGTCTGTACTTCCGAGATCAACCTTGTGGCAATCAGCGAGTCTCCCCCAAGGCTAAAATAATTATCTTCAATTCCGATATTTTCATATCCAAATAATTGTTTCCAGATATCTAAAAGCTTTTCTTCTGTTTCTGTCGTTGCCTTTGAAAATCGGATAACCGCAGTTTCTTCTTTAAAATCTTCCCGCAATTGCTTCCTGTTAATCTTCCCATTGGACAATGTTGGGAGCTGCTCCATGAAATGATAGTTCTGTGGAACCATATACTCCGGCAGTTTTTCTGACAGATATTCCCTTAGTGCTCCATTATGATAGGACAGGACAGACGCCTGCTGTCTGCTGCAGCATATACATCTTCCATATCTCTCTGTCACAGCACAGTCTTCGCCCAATCCTGCCTCTGATAAACATTCTCTCCACAGCAGGCAGTCCGGGGTAACCAGCCCTGCTTCTTTTCTCTTGTCCTGAATATCCGCAAAACCATTTTCCAAAAAAGCCGCTGTAAGTTCCTGAGGTATGTCCTTACCACAAGGTCAGTCATCAGCAATATTCCGTTTGGCTTCAGTAATTCCGCTACTTTCTTTACCGCATCCGCAGCATCAATATTTCTATGTAAAGCATTTACCGATATCACAACGTCATAACTATGCAAGGACATCTGCTGCTTATCCATGCCTTCTTCCAGATTCAGCATCTCAAACTCGACTCTCTCATATCCCGCAAGTTCTTTCTCTGCTTCCTGCAGAAAATATTTTGAAGAATCCGCATATGTATAAGCCACGCTTACATCTTCCAGTGCATTCAAAAACTGTCTTGTAATTGCAGTGTCCCTTGTACCAATTTCTATAATCTGGAGTGGCTCTTTTCTGCGTTCTTCTGCCAGAAGCCTTAATCCCTGCACCAGTCTTTCCACTGTTTCCTCGCAGCCCGGAATCCTCCGAAGCAGCATATTCGGAGCCAAAGCCGGCTCTTTCTGGTAGAATACGTCCAGCGGAACTTCATTCCCAGTAACCATATGCTTCAGATACGGCTTCAGTTTCTTAAAATACGTTTCCGCATCTCCAGCTTTTTCCGGTACAGCCACTTCCTTCCCGGTACGCGATAGTCTGCCGTCCTCTTCTCTCAGGATTCCTTCCTTCTTTAAAATTTCCAACCATCTTGCCACAGTATTCTTCTGTGTTTCCGTAATGCTCCCTTTTTCAAAAATTTCCTTTTGCGAAAGAACTTCCTTCTCTGATACAAAAACGCCTAACTCTATGAGTGTCTCCAGCATAAGCTGTACACATCTCTGGTCTGCATAGGCAAGGAAATTTTTGTATGCTGTCTTCCGTTCCTGCTGCATCTGCCAATTGCTGACATCATCCTTCAGTTCTTTCCAGCCTCCGCCAAAGATATCTGTGCCGTACAAATACGTTGTAACTTTAGAATCTTCCTGTATCGGCGCTCCGATATAAGCAGCCAGCGTTTTATTGCCATGACCATCACTAACTGTATCAACAACTGCATGAGCCACACCCGGAAACTCCTGAATCGCATGTTCAATTTCTCCCAATTCAATCCTGTGTCCACGGATCTTTACCTGATGGTCTTTTCTTCCCAAAAATTCAATTATCTCATCATCCCAGATTCTTCCGAGATCACCGGTCCGATACCATCTTCCATACTGATCTGTGATAAATTTCTGCCCCGTAAGCGCAGAATCTCCCCTATATCCTTTTGCTACACCAAAACCGCCAATCCAGAGTTCGCCTTCTGCCCAGTAAGGGCAATCCCTTCCATACTCATCCACAACACGATATGCCTGATATCTGAGTGGCTTTCCATAGGGAATAGATTTCCAGTTTTTCGGCATCGGCAGGGTAACATTCTGATAATTGGACCAGATACTTGCCTCTGTAGCTCCTCCCATAGCGACAAACTGGCAATCCTCTGTCCATGCCGCAACCCTCTGCGGGAGATCCATCCCAATCCAATCTCCGGAAAGCATAACCGCCCTGATCGGCAGTTTCTGTTTCATGGATTCCGCCCGTATCAAAAGCATATCCAGAAGCACCGGCACTGAATTCCAAACGGTAATCTGATATTTCAACACTTGTTCCAGCCAGTAATCCGCATTCCTTCTCTCCTGCTCTGGAAGCAATACCAATGTTCCTCCTGCGCCTAAAATTCCAAAAACATCATATACCGACAGGTCAAAATCCATAGCTGATACAGCCAGCGCCCGATCTGCACTTGTTACATGGTACTTTTCATTAATATCCTGAACCGTATTCCATGCGCTTTCATGCGCAATCTCTACACCCTTCGGAACACCTGTAGAGCCTGACGTCATGATGATATAGGCGCTGTCCTTCGGCGACACCTCTGGCAGTCTCACATTTTCCTGTCCCTCTTCCATACCTTCCATCACAAGGATTTCCGTACCTTCCGGCCAGTCCAGTTTTTCGGATAATTCCCGATTCGTGACCACATAGCGGACTCCCGTCTTCTCATGGATTAACGCTCTCCGATCTTTAGGCTGGCTTAAGCTGACCGGAAGGTATGAATTTCCGGAAAGCAAAATTCCTAATGCCGCCTCGATCTGTTCTATCCCGCGCGGCAGGGTAAGTGCAACCGGGACGCCCTTAATATCCTTTTCTGAAATTCCTGCCGCCACTGCTGTTGCCCGTGCTTTTAATTCCCCATAGGATACCGATCTTCCGCTTCCCGCATCAATAAGCGCAATATCTTCCGGGCAAACTTCCGCATGGTTCATAACAGCCCAATGCAGGCATTCCACACGCTCCGGCACTCCTGTACGCGCTGTATCTTCAATTTCTCTTTTTCTTTTTTCAGGAAGCACATCAAATCTCTGATTCCAGTCCTTCTTTCCCAATTCATGCAGAAGAATCTCAAAACTCTCCAACATATCCGGGATCATATTCTCCGGGAATAACTCATCCACGCTGTCCCATGTAAGCTGTACGCCATTTTCATCTTCATAACTCTGAAAATCATTCCACACCTGCGGCGTCTGGGAAATCATATAGGAAAACTGCCCCAGTTCATTCCGGAACGTATCATTTACCAACGGCGTTCCCAGATTGCAGGCAAAAACAACCGGCGCCACTGCCGATGCGTCCCCACACATCTGCGCAATGTCTCTCTGTACTTGCACGCCGGAATATGCCGTATACTTCATATCCTCATGAAGCTGCTTCTGAATCCTGTCCAACAATTCCGCAAAAGTCGGATTTTCTTCGCAGTTAATCTCCAGCAATAACAGAGTAGTAAAATCTGCTATTACTTCCTCTAACCCCTGCTGCTCTGTTTTCCGGTTAAAAAACGGAATGTTAATAAGGAAACAATGATTCCTGCTCCATCGTTCCAGAACCACCGCATATGCAGTAAGAAGAACCATTGCCGGAGTTGTCTGGTATTTTTTTGCCCGCATTTGCAAATGATCCCATTCTTCCTTTTCGATTCGCACAATCCTGCGGTTGAACACCGTTTTTTCCACTTCTTGCGGACGTTTTGCCAATGGAAGGTCAGGGCCTTTTGGCAAATGCTCTAAACGATTCTTCCAGTATTTTTCTGCGTTTTTCCGTTCCTCCCCTTCTTCCTGTTTCTGCCGTTCTAGATAGGAAGCAAAATTCCACCCTTTTGATTCTTTCGGCAGGTTTTCCCCTCGGTAAGCAGATGCCAAATCCCTCAATAATATCTGCAGACTCTGTACATCAGCAACCAAAAGTGCCATGTCCACATGAAGGCGTGCCTTATTTTCAGGAAAAAGCGTAAGCTCTATTCCTGCTACTTCGCCTTCCTCAATCTTTAACTTCCGATGGGATAAACGTTCTCTGACAGATACTGCCATTGCCTCTGCTTCCTCAGATGACATCCGGGAAAAATCATGAACCTTTATTTTTTCACAATACGGCTTATCCAGGATTTTCTGTGTTCCATCATCCAAAAAGCAGGCGCGCAGCATAGGATGATGATACTGCAGTACATTCCATGCTTTTTCCAGACGCTCCGGATCTATATTTCCCCCATCAAACTCTAAATACGCATGACAGTCTATTCCTCCAAGAGCCTGTTCTTCATCCCTGCCAACCCAATATGCATACTGTACGTCTGTTAAAGGAAACGGCTGTTTCATATCCTTTTCCGGCGTTATCTTAGATTCTTGCGCCCGTTTTTTGCCCGCTTTTTTCTTCATGCTGCGCTGGATCAGCGCCCACCAGCCTTCAAGGGTAGGATTTTCCATCAATGAACCGAATGAAACCTTAACCCCCTGTTTTCTCCACTGGTTTACCAGACGCATGATTGTCAGGGATGAAAGCCCAAGCTCCAGCAGATTTTCGGAATCCCCCAAATCTCTGGCTACCGGCAGCTTTTGTTTGATCTGTTCCTTTATCTCTATATATTCCATGATTCTGTCTCCTTCTATTTTTCCTGCGCCATCCGTTCTAATGCTTTCTTATCTATTTTTCCTACGCTGGTCAGCGGCCATGTCTCTACCCGTTCTATCTGATCCGGCATTTTATACGCCGCAACGCCTATTTCCCGCAGGAACCTGTGTATTTCCTGCAAATCGATCCCGGCTTCATCATCGGTCACAAGGAATGCACATATCCGGTTTCCAAGGGTTTCATCCGTAACGCCGACAACGGCTGCCTCTTTGATTTTCGAATGCCTGCAAAGATAAGCTTCAATCTCTGAAGGCATGATCTTTTCTCCGGCGCGGTTAATCTGCTCTTTGATCCTCCCGCCCAAACGTAACCTTCCGTCTTTCGTCCACATAGCTTTATCGCCCGTCCGGTAAAATCCGTCCGACGTAAAGCTCTTTTTATTCGCTTCCTCCGCCATATAATAACCATCAATCGTATACGGGCCTCTGGATAATAATTCCCCAAAAACTCCTTCCGGTACGGCCTTATCTTCTTCATCCACAATCTTTACTTCATCCGCAGGAGACACCGGAGTTCCCTGGCATCTTGCGATCAGGGAACCTTCATCCTCCGGGCTAGTAAAGGACAGTAGCCCCTCCGCCGTACCAAATACCTGCATCAGTTTACACGGCCATTCTTCAATGATCTTATCCGCAAGGGAATCTTCCAGCATTGCGCCGCCCACCTGCAAAATCCGCAGGCTGGATATATCATAATCTTCATCCCATTCCAGCATTTCCATGCACACAGTAACCATAGCAGGAACCAATGCCGTTATCGTGACACCTTCCTCTGTAATTGCGTCAAGGATATCATCCGGGCTGGTCGCAGACGCAAGCACAACTTTTCCTCCCACGTCCAGCGTGCCTAAAAGCCCCGGGCAGCATAACGGGAAATTATGAGCTACCGGAAGAGACGCCAGATAAACGTCACTGCTATCCAGACGGCATCTCTTCGCGGACATGCGGGCATTATACATATAATCCGTATGGGTGCGCGGAATCAGTTTCGGAACCCCTGTCGTCCCGCCGGACAGCAAAAGCACCGCCGTTTCATACCCATCCACAGCCGGAAATGCTCCATTTTCTCCATACGTTTCCGCAATCATTCCACTGATATCCCCGGATTCGCTATCTACAAATATATGCCGGATACATGAATATTTCTCTTTCATCGCATTTGCCATCGGCACATATGAAAATCCCAGATATTTCTCCACCACAATATAAGCGGCCGGCTTTGCCAGTTCAATAATTCCTTCCAGTTCCGCCTCCCTGTGGGCCGGCAGCATCATGATTGGCACCGCCCCAATCTTGGAAAGCGCAAAAAACACGATCACAAAAGAAATCCTGTTCGGAAGCTGCACAAGCACTTTGTCTCCCTTTAAAATCCCTTTACGCAGAAAAGCTACCGCAAGACAATCTGCTTTTTGCTTTAATTCCATATAACTGATCTCGTCTTCACTGTCCGTGACCGCAATTCTTTCTCCATATTTTTCCGCCCACCTATCAAGCTGTTCTCCAAATCCACATCTCTCCCAGCCTTCCAGATTCTCATATTTGCCCATATCTTTCTTATAACCCATTTTATCTGTCTCCTTTCTTATGCGCCGCCACATACGCAGCATATCCTTTGATCCTGACCGGATACAGAAACCAGTCCTGATCTTTCTTATCTTTTTCTGCAATTTTCTCGTTTCTGACAGAGAAGAAATCCATTCCTCTTCCTAATCCAATTCCAAGCGCCTTTACATATGCCTCTTTCGCCGCCCAGTACTGGAAAAACAGATCCGGTCCTTCATTTTTTACATCTTCCGCTTCTTCTGCAGTATAAAAATTTTCCGCTATCTCCCTATAGTCCGGGCACTCTGCCATCTCCTGCACATCTACTCCGATATCCATTCCGACAGCGAATACCGCCAGTATGAATTCACCCGAGTGCGAAATGTTAAAATCCACTGTCCGCTTTCCTGCAATCTTTTTATGATAAGGCTTACCCAGTTCATTGACAGAAAAATCAATCGTTTCCATATCTAAGTATCTTTTTAAGAGGATCCGCACGACAACCTTCCCGGCTATATAACGCATCCTGTCTTCAGGAAAACGGAATCTTCCGGCTTGCTCCAATTCCTGCCCACTCAGGATATATTCATGGTTCTTCCAGAAATCTGTCATTTCAGGCCAGCGAATACACCATATATGTATCTCATTTTCACGGATATAAAGTTTGTCTGCTGACAGAAATTCCTTTTCTCCGTATCGTTTAATCTCCATTTTTCATTCTCTAAAGCAGTCTCATGACCTCACTTATTACTTCGTCTTCACAATCCCTCAGATAAAAATGTCCTCCCGGAAATATCCGGTAGTTAAAATCATTGTCCGTATACTTTCCCCATTCCAAGATCGCACTCTCATCCGCTTCGTCGTCCTTTTCTCCGCCAAATGCAGAGATAGGTGTATGCAGCACTACTCCCGCTTTATCATAATACGTTTCATCCATGGTAAAATCCGCCCGCAGCATAGGCAGAAAGAAATCCAACAATTCCTGATTCTCTAGTATCTCTTTTGGCGTCCCTTCAAATCTTCCCAGTTCCCTCTTAAACGCTTCATCCGGAAGATGATAGATTGGCTTCGGTTCCGGAATGCTGGGAATCCGGCTGCCGGAAATAAACAGGTATTTCGCTCTATATCCCTCTGCCTCCAATCGCTTTTCCAGCTCATAGGAGATCTTCCCGCCCATACTGTGCCCCCATAAGGCATACGGTCCGTCCACAGCCTCTCTTACAGCCTCTTCCAGATCATCTAACATAACCGGCATATCTATATACGGTTTCTCCATGATCCGTTCTTCCCTTCCCGGAAGCTGGACTGGACATACCGTTACTTTTCCCTGCATCTTTTTCGCCCACTGATTATAAGCAGACGCGCCGCCTCCTGCAAACGGCAGGCAGAACAAGGTTATTTTCTCTTTGTTGATATTTTCTGTATTTTTTATCAATTTCAAATTCACTTTTATATTCCTCTTGTATCATGTTCTTTTTGTTCTGTTTATCATCCTTTTGCAATACGCTTTTCCCAGGTATTTCTTATTCCTATCATGGATTAGTTCACTCTAACTCTTTATCAAAAAAATTTTGGTCCATCCTAATATTAAACCAGACGCCAAAACAATATGCGCTACCATAATCCCGTTTACGATCAGGGAATATCCAATCACAGAAAAAACACCTGCTATCGCGCATTCAATAACTAAAATTACCCTCGCGCGCATCCCATAAACTTTTTTCTCTTTCGCATCCAACTTCTTGCTGCTGGCATCTACCGGCGCCATGATAAATATAACGCCAACCGCGACAAACCATATGATCCGCATTTGCCATATTACAGCCGGAGCAGACGCCAGATACAGACTGCATAGAAGGACAAGGATACCGGAAACAGCCATGCAGCCCCCTGCCTTTTCCAAATGAATCCCTCCGGCATACTGCCTTAAAACAGTAAAGGGCAATAAAAAGACTATCATCTCCATCCAATTCCCCGTTATGATGCCAAGTATGACGATGATAAGGTATATTACCACCCTGCCCAGCAGTACGCCGTAAGCATATTCATACAGCCTGCGGTCTTTCTCTTCAAGAATCCCATTCCTGCTTTGTAGTTCAAAAAGCCGACCAGCCATTTTTTTCCACACTAGAATTTCCTCATTTTCTTAACTTCTTCCGGCTCATCTTCCTGATAGTACAGCCAGTTGCACGCCAGATTTGCCGTATACGCCGTCAAGCAGAGTGCAAGACAGTTTACAGCTCCAAGCAGTTTGATTCCCAGGTTTTTTCTGATTATTTTTTTCATAGTTACAAAGCCTCCTTTTTTCCGAAAGTTTACACAAAAATCGCCCTCTTTTCAATTACCGTGGCAAAAACGGTAACTTTTTGGGCGATTTTTGCACGTCCTTATTTGATTGTAAAGATCAGCTTAACAGAGAACTCCCGTTCTCCTGCCTCCACTCGCATAATTCCCGCATACTTTTTGACCAGTTTTCCAACCGTGTGCAGTCCGATCCCGTGACTGTCCGCGTCTCTTTTGGTGCTTATGTACCTGTCCTTGTCCTTTAACAGAGGGACGACATACCCATTGCAAAATTCCATGACAAGGAAATGCCCCGCGTTTCCCATATACATCCTGCATTCCACATATCTGCCATCTTCTGTCTTTTCTGCCGCTTCCAGTGCGTTATCCAAAAGATTCCCTACGATCGAGATCAAATCCAACTCTTCCAGAAAATCCAGTCTGAGATCATTACCCAGGGTAATCCTATAGGATATATCCTTAGATTCTGCAAGAAATTTTCTTTCACATAGGATGCTGTTCAAGATCGGATGCTCACAATATACACTTTTTTGAAGATTCTGAATCCGGACGCCTAAATGTTCCATGATGTCCTTAACCTCTTGATTCTCTCCTTCTTCTATCAAGCCGGCTACTGTACAGATAAATTTATTTATATCGTGTAAGAATGCTCTGTTATCCTCATTAACCTTATTCATATACTGCAGATTGGCAATCTCCGCCCTGCTTTTCTGGTATAGCCGGTCCATCTTCTTCACTTCTTCTGATTTTTCTACAAACCTGTCAAATACTGTGAAAATGAAGATATTCGTCATTAACAGAAGCGAAGCTCCTACCGGAACCATGACCCTGTTCATTCCTTCAAAAGAAGTGTGCGAATAAAACATACATCCTAACATAACGATCGTTGCGGTTGGCAGCATGAGCAGCACTGTAAATGTTTTATTTTCAATCGTCAGATAATCCCTTTTCCTTGTTACCTGATTAATGCATTTAATAAACAGAAATGTCATGGTACTCATCAGCAGGAGTGCTAATGTCTTTTCTGTTTCAGTCCTGAAGCCCTCGGACGCACCAGTCACGCCATATGCATTCGTAAGTGCCGCAAAGAGAAATTCGGGAATAATTGCCAGCACATAATAGCAGCATACCGTAACCAGCTTCTTCCATATATTTCCCCGGAACACAACCATAGACGCGATCATATAGATTACCGGAATCATTACCATATTAAGTATTGAGGATTCCAGGCGGTTGGTTCCGAACATTGCCAGTGCTGCGATACAATATACGAGAAATTTTTCCCAGAATCTTTCTCTTCTGTATGGGAGTATGTTCTTTTCCAAGTCCTCCAACAGATACATCTGAAGAAGACAAATCAAATAATCTCTTATTATCATACCATGCCGTTCCTTTCCCCAAGAAATGTTATCAGTGCGTCGGCAAACTGTCCTTTTCTCGACCTCGAAACATTCAACTGGATTCCAAACGGCAGCAACGCAACGTTCTTTTCCAATCCTTCCACTTTTGCCAAATTCACAATATAGCTGTTGTGTGCATACTCAAATCCCCTTCCGGCCAGACACTCATACAGATCACTTAAAGATTCCTTGCAATGCATCTCTTCTATCTTTCCCTGTCTGGCAATGTATATCGTACAGCCCCTTTTCGCCAGACAGATATATAAAATGTCTTCCGTATGGATGCGCATTATCCTTCCCGCCGATGTAACTGTCACGGAAGAATCTCCACAGCACAATTTCACTTTTAATAAAATCATAGGTATTTCCTTTTTCAGACTTCTGTCATGCAGATCCTTCATGATGTACCGGAACGGTTGTCCAACATTAATGCTGTCAGGAGTCAGTTCAAAACAGCCGGAGCAGAACACCAATATCGCTGCTTCATTATATTCCCTCAGCTTCAGTACTGTTTTATTTCCATCCAATCCAGGCATACGCATATCCATAAAAATCAGATCATGCAAAATATCCGCATCTTCCAATAATTCTTTTCCTGATTCATATTCATAAAACCGTATCTCATTCGAGACAGAATCCCTTCCGTTTCTATGACCGTCTTTATTTTCTCCCTGTATTCTTTATCATCGTCGCAAATTGCTATTTTACACATATTCATCCTCCAGTGTTAGTTTCTTCTAACCCTCTCCCATAAAAAAACCATCTTGCAGAATCTGAATCCTAAGATTATTTGCCTGTTCCTATAACTCCGGTTCCAAATCTGCAAAGATGGGGATCTTTCAAAAAAATTCCTGTATTGTAATATCCAATCCATCGCATATCTTTTTTAATTGTAACTACGCCAGCATTCCTGCTTTGTCCATACAAAATATTTTTCAGTGTTGAGGCGGGACGCCTGAGCGCACCGCCGCTTCATTCACTGTGATATCTTTCTGCTTAATCAGATCGTTTAACCGATATATGACCGCTGTTTTTATATCCACGGAATCAACCACCTTTTTTTCTTCTATTTTATATAAACCGTCTTTAAAAGGTCGCCCATATATAGTCTTTTTGATCTATGTATGATATTTTTTGACAGTTTTCCTGTTTTTTAGAGAAATCTGCAAAAAAACCTGTCTTTATCAGACGCAGAAAAGCCCCACGAGAACACATCCGGTCCTGCGCAGGGCTTTTCACTTATCATACTATTTTCCATATTTTTTATTTTCCAATGTGCCGGGCCGGAGCCTCCGTTCTTCTTTCCCACTGTTGCCAGTCATCGTTTTGCCTTTTTCATACTTTTATTTTTCTCATTCTTTCCTGATAAAATCATTATTGTTATGTCTATGAAATAACACCGTAAAAAAGCACTGCCAAACAGACAGTGCACCTCATTTTATGCATCTGGCTGCCATTTTACAGGCCCTGTAGCTTTGCGTCCCAGACTTTCATCTGGTTTGCCGATTTCCTTATTATAGCTTTAATCTTATGCAAAAAATTGATTTTACTATACTTTAACGCTCAACTATACACAAGAAAAAATTTATCGTTTTAACGCCCGAAAAACAAAAAAGAACAGCCGATACATATACCCGAACTGTTCTTCTACTTCCGAAGTCCACGCAGCATTGACATTACTGTTTCCTGCTCATTTGTACTCAGATCGTTCCATATCCCTAGAACTTCTTTCTGTTTTTCTGTCAGATTCTCTGAATTATCTTCCTGAAAAACTACGATAATGTCACGCCCAAAGCTGTACATATTTTTCAAGTGTGATCAGCGACGGCAGGTTTTCCTGTGCCATGATTCTTCCCAGTGACGACTGGGAAATTCCCGACAGTTGCGATAATCTGCATTTACTGATATCACGCTTTTCACATAGAGATGTTATTTTATCCGCAATATACTTCTCTAATCTACAAG
>ENA-OQCJ01000048-OQCJ01000048.1-human-gut-metagenome-genome-assembly--contig:-NODE-48-length-14647-cov-1.094421_pt1 | contig 14647 bp, 19 predicted proteins | sample MGYA00242501_ERZ504584 | MGnify/ENA primary metagenome ERZ504584 (study PRJEB26092, sample SAMD00036341) | human gut metagenome | host: Homo sapiens | study: EMG produced TPA metagenomics assembly of...
TTTAAAAATTCGGGAACACCAGTCTCGAGCTCAGGATTACCATAAAGCAGACGATGCACACCGCCAGGTCGATATAATCCTGCCGGGTGCAGCGCAGCACCTTCAGGCGGGTGCGGCCATCACCGCCGCGGTAGCAGCGGCACTCCATGGCCATGGCCAGCTCATCGGCGCGGCGGAAGGCCGAGATGAACAGCGGGATGAGCACCGGCACCAGCGCCTTGACACGCTCCATCATGGAACCGTTGTCCAGCATGGCACCACGGGCGTTTCTGGGCGTTCATGATCTTGTCGGTCTCTTCGATCAGGGTCGGGATAAACCGCAGGGCAATGCTCATCATCATAGCCAGCTCATGCACCGGGAAGTGCAGCCTGCCCAAAGGCTTGAGCAGCTGCTCGATGGCATCCGTCAGCACGATAGGGCTGGTGGTATAGGTCAGCAGGCTGGTGCCCGCGATCAGTGCCATCACGCGCACCGCCATCAGGATGGCATAGCGCAGGCCCTCGGCGTAGATGTTCAGCACCCAGAAATGCACCAGCGGCTCGCCCTCGCCCGAAACAAAGAAGAGGTTGAGCACCGCGGTAAAGAGGATGATGGGCAAAATGGGCTTCAGGCTCTTGGTGATGAGCTTGAAGGGGATCTTTGCCACGCCGTACATGGCCACAAGGAACACAAGGGACAGCGTCAGGCCCAGCGGGTTGGACGCGGCAAACAACAGGATGATGTAGACGATGGTCAGCACCAGCTTCATGCGGGGGTCGAACTTATGCACAAGGCTGTCGCCCGGGAAGTGCTGGCCGATGGTGATATCTCTCAGCATGTGGCAGCGCCCCCCTTCTTTGCATCCACACGGGGCAGCACAAGGCTTTCGCCTGCGTCCCGGCGCTTCTTGGCTTCCAAAATCATCTTGACGGCATAGGGCACAGTGTAAACGTCCGCCGGGACATCCACCCCCATCTCCCGCAGCTTGAGGAAGATCTTTGTGACCTGCGGCACGCTCAGGCCCAGCGCCAGCAGCTCGGGCGCACGGGCAAACACGTTCTCCACGGTGTCATACATGGCGATCTTCTTGTTGCTCATCACCAGCACACGGTCGGCATATTTGGCAATATCCTCCATGCTGTGGGAGACCAGCAGCACGGTGGTGCCGGTCTTTTTGTGGTACTCCTTGACCTCAGACAGGATCTCGTCCCGGCCCTCGGGGTCCAGCCCGGCGGCAGGCTCATCCAGCACCAGAATGCGGGGCTTCATGGCCATCACACCCGCCACGGCCACCCGGCGCTTCTGGCCGCCGGACAGCTCAAAGGGGCTGCGCTGCAGCAGCGCCTCATCCAGGCCGACAAAGTCCGCTGCTTCATGCACCCGTCTGTCGATCTCGGTCTCGTCCAGCCCCATGTTTCTGGGGCCAAAAGCGATATCCTTATAGCAAGTCTCCTCAAACAGCTGGTACTCCGGGTACTGGAACACCAGACCGGTGAGGAAACGGAATTCCCGGATCTTTTCCGGCTCTGCCCACAGGTCGCGGCCATCGATGATGATGTGACCGCTGGTGGGCTTGTTCAGGCCGTTCATGTGGGTGATGAGAGTACTCTTGCCGGAGCCGGTGGCACCGATGATGCCCACAAAGTCTCCCTCTTCCACCTCAAAGCTCACGTCATCCAGCGCGGTGACGGCATTGGGCATTCCCGGGTTATAGACATAACTCAGGTGATCTACTTTGATAATGCTTCCCATCTTCCGTCCCCTCCCTTACTTCAAAAGCTCATACAGAGCCTGTGCGCACGCGCCGGTGTCGATGATGCCCTCGGGCATGGGGATGCCGGCCTTGACCAGCTCATCCCGCAGCTCGGCAGCCTGCGGCACATCCAGCCGCAGGGCGCGCACCTTTTCGGTCTGGCTGAATACCTCTTTCGGGGTGCCCTCCATGACCACATTGCCCTTGCTCATCACCAGCACGCGGTCGGCCTGAGCAGCTTCTTCCATATAGTGGGTGATGGACACCACCGTGATGCCCATGTTCTTGTTCAGATGGTGGATGGTCTGCATCACCTGCTCCCGGCCCCGGGGATCCAAGCATGGCGGTGGCCTCGTCCAGGATCAGGCAGTCGGGCCGCATGGCGACCACGCCCGCAATGGCAACGCGCTGCTTCTGGCCGCCGGACAGGTTGTGGGGCGCACGCTCCCGGTACTCGTAGATGCCCGCCATCTTCATCGCTTCATCCACGCGGCGGCGCATCTCCTCCGGCGGCACACCCAGATTTTCCAGCGCAAAGGCGACATCTTCCTCCACCACGGTGGCAACGATCTGGTTGTCCGGGCTCTGGAACACCATGCCCACGGTCTGGCGGATATCGTAGATCTTGTCCTCGTCTTTGGTGTCCATCCCCTCCACCAGCACAGTGCCGCTCTCCGGCAGAAGGATGGCATTGAAGTGCTTGGCCAGCGTGGATTTTCCACAGCCGTTGGCCCCCAGCACTGCCACAAATTCGCCCCGCTTCACCTCAGCCGACACGCCGTTCAGGGCGTAGTCCGGCTGTTCCGGGTCATAGCGGAACTTCAGATCTTTCGCAGTTAAAATCGTTTCTTCCATAGGTTTTCTCTTTCCGGTGGTGCGCCCTTCTCAAAAGGGCTGTACCCCATTCTTGGTTCTTCTTCATTTTTTCAGAATGGCTGCCGTCAGGACACTCCCCCAGTCTGCTTCGCAGACAGCCCCCTCTGAGATGGGGCCTCTGGCGCAACCGAGAAGTTTTCCGGCAAACGGTCAACGTTCCCGCCATGCCAAAGGCTCCCTCCGCGAGGGAGCTGGCACGGCGACAGCCGTGACTGAGGGAGTTCATTCTTCCCAAATGGCCGTTGCGCCGCAGGGCACAACGCCGCCGGTGGCGGAAACGGGCAGGCCGATCTCATCACAGCTGGTCTTGCCGCCAAAGCGGGGCACCAGCGTGGTCTTGAGCATATACTCCATGACCGCGGGGGACAGGCCGGTGGGTATAGCTGTTGACCGCAAAGAAGAGGGGCGTATCGCTCAGCACTTCCTCGCACTGGCTGATGAGCTCATAGATGCAGTCCTCCAGCTTCCAGATCTCGCCGCCGGGGCCGCGGCCGTAGCTGGGCGGGTCCATGATGATGCCATCGTAGGTGTTGCCCCGGCGCTTTTCCCGGGCCACAAACTTGGCGCAGTCGTCCACCAGCCAGCGGATGGGCCGGTCCGCCAGACCACTGGCCACGGCGTTGTCCTTGCCCCACGCTACGATGCCCTTGGAAGCATCCACATGGCAGACGGCAGCCCCCGCAGCGGCACAGGCCAGCGTTGCGCCGCCGGTATAGCCAAACAGGTTCAGCACCTTGACAGGGCGGCCTGCCGCGCGGATCTTTTTGGCGTACCAGGCCCAGTTGACGGCCTGCTCCGGGAACACGCCGGTGTGCTTGAAGCCGGTGGGGCTGACGATGAGGGTCAGCTTGTCCTCGCCCTCACCGCAGGAGATCTTCCACTTCTCAGGCAGACGGCGGCGGTACTCCCACTCTCCGCCCCCCTGATTGGAGCGGTGGTAGATGGCATCGGCCTTGGCCCAGAGCGGGCTCTGCTTCTCGGTTTTCCACACCACCTGCGGGTCGGGCCGAATGAGGATGGTCTCCCCCCAGCGCTCCAGGCGGTTGCCATCGGTGGCATCCAGCAGCTCGTAATCTTTCCAACTATCTGCAGGGCGCATAAGCGTCCTCCTTTCTCTCTTCAAACGGCTCAGAACAGGCTCTGCTGGCCGTTGTCCTCCGGGCTTCCGGTCTCGGGGGCTTTCAGGCCCAGGTGCTCATAGGCAAGGCGGGTGGCACAGCGGCCCCGGGGGGTGCGGGTCAAAAAGCCCATCTGCATCAGGTAGGGCTCACACAGATCCTCCAGCGTCACGGCCTCCTCGCCCAGCGCCGCCGCCAGCGTTTCCAAGCCCACAGGGCCGCCGTTGTACATCTCAATGATGGCGCGGAGCAGGCTGCGGTCCAGCTCGTCCAGACCCAGCGCGTCCACGTCCATCCGCTTCAGACTCATCAGGGAAACATCCCGGTCGATGATGCCATCCCCCAGCACGGTGGCAAAGTCGCGGACACGCTTCAAGAAGCGGTTTGCCACGCGGGGGGTGCCCCGGCTGCATTTGGCCAGCTCGTAAGCGCCCTCCGGGGTGATGGGCTGGTCGAGGATGCCTGCCGAGCGCTGGATGATCTTGCTCAGTTCATCCGGGCTGTACAGCTCCAGCTTGAGCAGCACACCAAAGCGGTCCCGCAGGGGGCCGGTGATCTGGCCCGCACGGGTGGTAGCGCCCACCAGCGTGAAGCGGGGGAGGTTGATCCGGATGCTCTGGGCGCTGGGGCCCTTGCCGATCATAATATCCAGCGCGTAATCCTCCAGCGCCGGGTAGAGCACCTCCTCCACCTGCCGGGACAGGCGGTGGATCTCATCAATGAAGAGCACGTCGCCCTCCTGCAGATTGGTCAGCAGGGCGGCAAGGTCGCCGGGCTTCTCAATGGCCGGGCCGCTGGTGATGCGGATCTGCACCCCCATCTCGTTGGCGATGATGCCCGCCAGCGTAGTCTTGCCCAGGCCCGGGGGGCCGTAGAGCAGGATGTGATCCATGGGCTCGCCGCGCCGCTTGGCGGCTTCCAGATAAATTTTCAGGTTCTGCTTGACCTTGTCCTGTCCGATGTAGTCCTCCAGATGCTGCGGGCGAAGACTGTTTTCCTCGTTGTCCGCCGCCGTTAAGCCGGGCTGCATCATTTTTGCGCCATAGAGCGCGGTTTCGTCCTGCATGGATTACCTCCTGCCTGCCATGCCCCGCAGGGCCAGCTTGATGATCTCTTCCACGGGAAGGCTTGCGTCGATCTTGGAAACGGCCAGGGCTGCTTCGCTCTGGCTGTACCCCAGCGACACCAGCGCCGCAATGGCCTGCCCGGCTCCCTGTGCGGCGGGGGCGGCAGTGGCCGCGCCCACATCCTCGAGGTTGATGCCATCTACAAAGCCCTTTGCCACCTTATCCTTCAGCTCCAGCACGATGCGCTGGGCCAGCTTGGGGCCTACGCCGGATGCCGCCTTGAACGCCTTGTGGTCGCCCGCCGAGATCGCCAGCGCCACCCGGTCAGGCTCCATGACGCTGAGAATGGCCAGACCCACCTTGGGGCCCACACCGGAAACGGCGGTCAGCAGCTCAAAACAGCTCTGCTGCTCCTCGGTGGCAAAGCCGTACAGGCTGATGTCATTTTCGGTCACGCTCATCACGGTGTAAAGGGTGGCTTCCCGGCCCACCCCGGGCAGTGCGCCCGCAACGCTGGTCGGGCACTGCACATAGTAGCCCACCCCGCCGCAGCTCACCACCACAGCGTTCAGGGTCTTTTTGATGATTTTTCCAGTTAAAGAGTAGATCATAAAGTGTTTTCCCTTTTTCGGTCAGCTCCCCCCCTGTCCAACCTCTCCGTCATTGCTCCGCAATGCCACCTCCCCTAATAGGGGAGGCCTTGGCATAGCGGGCAGCTCTTCCTCTTCGCCAGAGGCTCCCCTGCTAGGGACCTGTCGAACGAAGTGAGACTGAGAGGTTGTACAAAGGGAAACCTTCCCTTATACACGAATAATAACAACTAAATCGGCCCAACGCCCCTTCTTGCAAAGCGGTTCAGCTGGTTGCCGTTGGTATGGCAAAAGGTGATGGCCATGGCCAGTGCATCGGCGGTATCATCGGGCTTGGGCACAGCGGGCAGATGCAGCAGGATGCGGGTCATCTCCTGCACCTGCTTTTTCACGGCCTTGCCGTAGCCGGTAACGGCCTGTTTCACCTGCATGGGGGTGTACTCGTAGATGGGGATGCCCGCCTGCGCCGCCGCCAGCAGGATGACCCCGCGGGCCTCGGCCACGCCGATCACAGTGGTCTGGTTGTGCTGGTAGAACAGCTTTTCGATGGCAAGCACCTCGGGCTGTGTCCGCTCGATGACTTCCCGGATGCCGGTGTAGACCTCGTCCAGCCGCTGCTCAAACGGCACCCCGGCATCGGTGCACACGGCCCCGAAATCCACCGGTGCAAACCGGTTGCCCGCATAGTCCAAAACGCCCCAGCCCACGATGGCGTAACCCGGGTCGATGCCCAAAACTCTCATTCTGCGATACCTTTCCTATTATAATCAATATATTATACCACAAACCGGCGTTCAGGGCAACGGAAACGCCTTATGGCGGTTTACAAAATGTGCGCTGAGCGGCTGATTTTCCATTCCCGGCAAACCAGGCATCAAAAAGTTTGCAGAATTTTCAAAAAAGGGCTTGCTTTTTGCCCGGCGGTATGATATCATAATCAAGCTGATTGCGGCACAAACAGAATATGGACGGTTAGCTCAGCTGGTAGAGCATCTGCTTGACGTGCAGGAGGTCACAGGTTCGAGTCCTGTACCGTCCACCATACAGTTCGTACTCGAACCCGATTCTTTACGAAAAAGGGTTCGGGTACGTTTTTTGTTTATCGGAAGTTCTGCGGAAGGACTACACAGAGCGTTAAACGAGCAAAGGCAGGGTATCACTATGACGGTGGTATCCTGCCTTTTGCTTTGAGGAATCAAGTTCGCTTTGTGCGAACTTGGTCGTCACCCTATATGACGCATTGGGGGCAATCGCTGTGTACGTGCGTACCGGGAGAGCGTGTACACCTCTGGCAAGGTGTAACACACTAGACTTTGTGCCAAAGTCTGTGTGCTAAGGGGTCAAGCCCCTTAGAATCCCTGCGGAGCGTGTACGCACGTACGCAGGAAAATGGCAAAATTTCACTATATCGGGGGTGTTCTTTCATTGGAGAGTATGGTATACTCGGCTTAGTTCAACAAATAAGAATTTGAGGAGGAAAAGTAGATGAGAAAATTATTACCAATTTTGCAAATCATAGAGGTTTTGTTGTTATTGAGTCTGTATTTTCATAACGATATGCTTTTAATCGTCGCAGCAGTAGTTATAGCTGTTTGCGTTGTTCTTACTTTTAGCAATATGAAAAACAAACGATAACCTCCAGTTTGCTGTACTCGTTTCCAGCAGGGTCTGGGGCAGGCACGCCCCAACAAGAACACTTCAAAACGCGGGAGCGTTGCAGAAGTGCAGTCCCGGAAGGGCACAACATTTTCAAGAATTGAAAATTTGTGGCCACGGGACGATTCTTGCTCTCCCCTTTTTCTCTCCCCTTTTTCGCTGCGTTTCGTAATTTTCACATTTCAATCTGCTCGCAGATTGCTGACAAGCTGCGCTTGACCCGATACTATAAAGGCAAGTCGAATACACGCCAAGGAGGTGCAACCATGACCGCCGTGATCTACGCCCGCTATTCATCTGACAGCCAGCGAGAAGCGTCCATTGAAGGACAACTGCGCGACTGCAAGGACTACGCCGAGAAGAACGGCATCACCGTGGTCGGCACCTACATTGACCGTGCCTACTCTGCCAAAACGGATGACCGCCCGGACTTTCAGCGGATGATCAAAGACAGCGGAAAGAAAATCTTCGATGTGGTTCTGGTCTGGAAGCTGGACCGCTTTGCCCGGAACCGATTCGATGCCGTGAACTACAAGTACCAGCTGGAAAAGAACGGTGTCCATCTGGTGTCTGCCATGGAACCCATCTCGCAGGGGCCTGAAGGCATTATGGTGGAGAGTATGCTGATTGGCATGGCGGAATACTATTCCGCCGAGCTCGCCCTGAAAGTGGCGCGCGGTGAGCGCGAAAACGCCCTCCAGTGCAAGTACAACGGCGGTGTGGTGCCGCTGGGCTTCACCATTGGCAAGGAGGACAGGCTGTACCATATCGACCCGGAAACGGCTCCCATCGTGCAGGAGATCTTCACCCGGTACGCCGACGGCGAACCGGCTGAGAAGATTGCAGCATCCCTGAATGAGCGCGGCCTGCGTACCCGCACCGGGAAGCCGTTCGTAAAGAACAGCTTCTTCCAGATCTTCCGCAACCGCCGCTACATCGGCGAATACCGCTACAAGGACATTGTGACGCCGGGCGGCATTCCGGCTATTGTTGACCAGGATTTGTTCGACCGGGTGCAGCAGCGTTTCGAGCAGAACAGGATCGCCCACGGTCGGCCTGCAAAAGAGGATGTGAGCTATCTGCTGACCACTAAGCTGTTCTGTGGCAAGTGCGGCACCCTGATGGGTGGCGAAAGCGGCACCAGCCACATGGGAAACACCTACTATTACTACAAGTGCGGCAACGCCAAGCGCCACGGCAAGGCGCACTGTGACCTGAGGCTATCCGCAAGGAGCCGCTGGAACGGTTCGTGGTGGACACCGCCATTAAGGTGATCTTCAGCGATGAAATTATCGAACGGCTGATAGATTTGGTCATGGAAGCCCAGCAGCAGGAGAACACCCGGCTGCCTGTTCTGAAAGAGCAGCTCCGGGATACGGAGAAACGGCTCGCAAACCTTCTGGAAGCCATTGAACAGGGCATCCTGACCTCGACCACCAAGCAGCGGTTGGACGAGCTGGAAGCCCGGAAAGAAGCCCTGAACACCAGCATTCTGGAAGAAGAGCTGAAAAAGCCCGTCCTGACCCGTGAGTGGATTCGGTTCTGGCTTGAAAAATTCCGCAAGGGTGACGTGGGCAGCACGGAACACCAGCGGCAGATCATTGATACCTTTGTCAACTCGGTCTACGTCTTTGATGACCGGGTCGTACTCAATTTCAACTTCACGGATGATGCCAAAACCATCTCCCGTGAAGAGGTGTTAGGTTCGAGTGCTGTGGACAATGCTCCGGCATTATGACCTTCTGGATGGTGTTCGTGGTCGTTCTGGGCATTCTGGTCTGCGCTAAGGGCCTGCAGAATGGTCTGGAGCGTGTGACCAAGGGCATGATGATCGCCCTGCTCCTCATCATGGTCATTCTGGCCGTGAACAGCCTCTTCATGGACGGTGCAAAGGAGGGCCTTTCCTTCTTCCTGGTGCCTGACTTTGGCCGCATGAAGGAGGTTGGCATCGTCAACACCCTGGTGGGTGCGATGAATCAGGCCTTCTTCACCCTGAGCCTGGGCATCGGTGCCATGTCTATTTTTGGCAGCTACATCGGCAAGGAGCACTCCCTGCTGGGCGAGAGCGTTCGTGTGGTGGTGCTGGATACCTTTGTGGCCATCACGGCCGGCCTCATCATCTTCCCGGCCTGCTTTACCTTTGGTGTGGATCAGACTGCAGGCCCCAGCCTGATCTTCATCACCCTGCCCAACATCTTTGCTAACATGGCGCTGGGGCGGCTGTGGGCAGCCTGTTCTTCCTGTTCATGGCCTTTGCGGCCCTGTCCACCGTGCTGGCAGTGTTCGAGAACATCATCTGCTGCGGCATGGAGCTGACCGGCTGCACCCGTAAAAAGTCCAGTCTGGTCAACCTGTTCCTCATCATCCTGCTGTCCATGCCCTGCGTGCTGGGATATACCTCTGGGCCTGGGATGGCTTTGCCGTGTTTGGCGGTGCAGTGCTGGACTTTGAGGATTTCCTTGTCAGTAACCTGTTCCTGCCGCTGGGCAGCCTGGTCTACCTGCTGTTCTGCGTTTCCCGCTATGGCTGGGGCTGGGACAACTATAAGAAGGAGGTCAACACCGGCGAGGGGCTGAAGATCCAGGATTGGATGCGCGGCTATCTGCTACGTCGTGCCGTCGACTCGTGTCTGTTCATCTTTGCCTTTGGCATCTACGACAAGTTCTTTGCATAAGGAAATAAACCCTCTCAGTCTCGCATTCGCTCGCCAGCTTCCCCGAGGGGGAGCCAACGCATCTGACAGGTAAGCAGCTTGCACAGCCTGAAGTCAGAGCAGCAATTGCCTCGCCCTTTGGGAGAGGTGGCAGTGCGAAGCACTGACGGAGAGGGCGTTTTTGTTGGAGGACACAATGCACATTTTGATCTGTGATGACGATGCGGTGTTTGCTGCCCGCGTGGAAACGCTCGTCCGGGATTTCTTTGCGCGGCGGGGCTTGCAGGTGGAATGCACCGTCTGCCACAGCGGGGAAGAGACACTGGCCCGGCGGGACCTTGATCTGTATCAGGTGGCGCTGCTGGATGTGGATCTGGACACCATGAACGGCATCTCACTGGGAAAGCAGCTGCGCCAGTGCAGCCCGGAGATCTGCCTGGTGTATGTGTCGGCCTATCTGGAATTTGCCCCGGAGGGCTACACCGTGAATGCGTTCCGCTATATCCTCAAGCGCGATCTGGACTGCCAGCTGCCCCGCTGTCTGGATGCCATTCTGCATGAGCAGGATCACCGGGCTCCCAAGACCCTGACCATCCGGCAGAACCGCACCGAGACTGAGCTGCCCTACGACAGCATCTACTACCTCGAAAGCGACCTGCGCAAGATCAACGTTTACGGAGATGTGGCTCATCAGCCCCTGTGCTCCTACTATGGCAAGCTGAATGAGCTGCCGCAGGCACTGTTTGAAAACGGCTTTCTGCGGGTGGGGCGGAGCGCGGTGGTCAATATGAAGTACATCCGGCAGATCAGCAGCTATATGGTCACCCTGCGCAATGGGGTCAAGCTGGGCGTGAGTCGGAACGGCTATGCTGAGATTCGCAGCACCTATCTGGAATGGAAGGGGCAGTTTGGGGATGACTAAGGAAATGCTCTGGTTTCTGATGGGGCATCTGGTCTGCATTGGGCAGTGGGCGGCCTTTATCATGGTGGAATATGCATTTCTGGGCCGCGGCAGGAGATTCCGCTTCCCCTGCCTGTGGGCAGCCCTGCTGGCAGCAGTGTTTCTGGCGGTCTCGATTTGGTATGATATTGGCTTCTTCAATGTTAGATCTGTGATATTGAACGTCATCTACCTGTTGGTCACGGTGCTCTTTTTTCGGCGGAAGCTGGAACCAGAAGCTCTCGGCCTGCCTTGTCAACGGCATCATGTGCCTGCTGACGGAAAACACGGTCAGCTACACCTTTGCCTGGTGTAAGCACATTCCCGTCCGGGAGGTCTGGCGCTACCGCAGCTGTCTGTTCCTGCTGGTAGCTGCTGTTGTGGGGGCTGGCCTGCTTGCAGCCTACATTATCCGGCGCTGGCGGCGGGAGCAGGCGTTGACCCCGCTGCAGATGTTGGTCATGTCCTTTTTTCCTGGCATCGTTGTGGTGCTGAACATCGTGCTGATGGTATCCGGCGGCAGCGAAGTGCCCAGCATGATGAACATGATGCTGACCTTTGGCCTGACCATAGCAGTGCTGATCCATCTGGGGATCGTGCAGATGGTCAACGACCAGATGCTGCTGCAGCAGACACTGATGGTGGAGGCTGTGCGCCAGAAGAAGAGCGTAGAAGCTCTTCTGGAATCCTACAAGACCCAGCGGCGGCTGACCCATGAGTTCACCAACCACACCGATGCACTGGCTCTGCTGCTTCAGCAGGGCGATTACGAGGGCGCAAAGGCCTACCTTTCCACGCTCACAAAGACCATTGCGGCGAATACCACCATTATGAACACCCACAACCCCCTGTTGGATGCCCTGCTCAGCAAAAAGTACGAGGAAGCCAGCCGAAAAGGGGTCATGGTCTATTTTGATCTGCCCGATCTGCGGGATATGCCCATGGATCAGACAGACCTTGTGATCGTGCTCTCCAACCTGCTCAACAATGCCATTGAGGCCGCCGCGCAGGCTGATCCGCCGGAGGTCTATGTGCGGATGCGGAAGAGCGAGGAAGAGGTGGTGCTCTCTGTCCGCAACCGGGTGAAAAAGGACCTGAACCTCGTGGACGGCCAGCTGCCCCGCATCTCTCAGAAAGGGGCGGGCCACGGCTTCGGGCTGTGGAACGTGCAGGATGTGCTGAAAAAATACGGCGGCGAATATACCATCAGCTGCCGGGAGTGCTGGTTCCGCTTTACCTGCACCATCCCGCTCCGCAAGTTATGACATGAAACCCTGCAGAATATGACATTTGGAGTGAAAGTTTCATCGGAATCTGCTACAATGAAATCAAGTTAAAGGCAGGAGCGCCTCCCCGCTGTATGGTTTGCGGCCGACAGAGGAAGGAACATCCGGGAACGCAGGCGTGTGTGCGTGGGCCGGAACGTCTTTACGAATAAAAAGTCTGACGAAGCTCTGAATGGCGATCTTGGGGGATTGCTGCAGATAGAGACCTTCTGAATGCACTGCACCTGCACGGCATCGTATGTGGGAATGGGATGCCGGGCGGTGCTGCCGGAGGGAGCTTTGTCGGGCTTTTTTGTTTGAGATCGGGCCGGAAGGAGGACGATGTGGAGCATGGCTGTACCTGCACGGAAGCGGGCATCCTGCTGGATATCTTCACCCCGATGCGGGAGGATTTCGTGTAACAAACAAAAAAGGCAGTGCGCCGCGTGGGACGCACTGCCTTTTGCTTTTGTACCGATTATTCCGGCTTCACCTGCAGCTCCTGCTCACAGTAGATGCAGCGGTATTTGCCGTTGGAGCTCATCTCAAAGATCTGGTCGCATTCCTCTTCAATGGAGGAGATGCAGCGGGGATTGCGGCACCGCACAATGTTCACCAGACGCTTGGGGGGCTTCGGCTTTTCCTTGCGCACAGCCTTGCCGTTTTCGATCACGGTCACGCTGATGTCAGGGTCAAGGTAGGCCAGCACGTCCAGGTTCAGCCAGGAGGCATCCCCCCTCGACCTTGATGATGTCCTTGCGGCCGCAGTCGGCCTTGTGGGAGCGCGCATTCTGGATCAGTGCCACGTTGGCGGTCTTGTTGCCGGTGATGCCCAGCAACTCCATCAGGCCCACAGCGGTGCCTGCCTTGATGTGGTCGATCACAATGCCGTTCTGGATCTCGTCAATATTCAGCATATCAGTTGCCCTCCTTCGGTGCCTTGGGGTCGGCAAGACCCAGCAGCGTCATGATCAGTGCCATGCGGACGTATACGCCGTTCTGCACCTGCTCAAAGTAGGCGGCACGGGGGTCGTTGTCCACATCCAGCGCGATCTCGTTCACGCGGGGCAGGGGATGCAGCACTGCCATTTCAGGCTTGGCAAGGGCCATCTTTTCGCTGGTCAGGATGTAGCTGTTCTTCAGGCGGATGTAATCCTCCTCGTTGAAGAAGCGCTCCTTCTGCACACGGGTCATGTACAGGATATCCAGCTCAGGCATGGATTCCTCCAGGCTCCGGGTCTCACGGTACTCAATGCCGTTGGCCTCCAGCACATCCTTGATGATGTAGTCGGGTACCCGCAGTTCCTCGGGGCTGATGAGCACAAAGCGGATGTTCTTGCAGCGTGCCATGGTCTTGATGAGAGAATGGACGGTGCGGCCGAACTTCAGATCGCCGCACAGGCCGATGGTCAGGTTATCCAGCCGACCCATCCGGGTGCGGATGGTCATCAGATCGGTCATGGTCTGGGTGGGGTGCTGGTGGCCGCCGTCACCGGCATTGATGACCGGGATGCGGGAGTAGCGGGAAGCGCGGAACGGCGCACCCTCTTTGGGATGGCGCATTGCCACGATATCAGCATAGCAGGAGACCACACGGATGGTATCTGCAACGCTTTCTCCCTTGGAAGCGCTGGAGACGTTCTCGCTCGGGAAGCCCAGCACATGGCCGCCCAGATTCAGCATGGCCGCCTCAAAGGAAAGGCGGGTGCGGGTAGACGGCTCATAGAACAGAGTGGCGAGTTTTTTGTGAGCCGCAACGTCCTGATAAGCGGCAGGGTCGGAGCGGATGCGGTCGGCCAGATCCAGCAGAGAGGTGATCTCCTCCTGGCTGAAATCCAAGGGATCGATGAGATGGCGCATGAATTTTACCTCCGTCAAAGTAATTTTCGTAGAATGGAAAAATCGAAGAAATTCGTGTAATAACTCAGTGAGCGCATGACCGGGTGGCACAGACGGTTGAAGCAGATCTCATCCAGCAGCAGCATGGCCTCGCCGGGAGCAAGGCGCATGGCAGCCCGGATGGCCTCGTCGCCGCAGCTGGCCTTGAGGTGGGCCACATTCGAAGAGATCTGCTGGTTGCATTCCTGCTCCAGGATATCGAACACGCCGCCGCTCAGGTCGATGCGGGTGTAGTCCCGGCTGCCAAAGAGGGCGCGGGCAGATAATCGATGGAGTAGATGACCGGGGTGGTGTCGGCCAGGATGCGTTTTTTGATGCAGATGACCTCGTCCCCCGGTGCAATGGCAAGATCCCGGGCAAGCTCGGCCCCGGCGCGGATGGGATAGATCTGGATGCCATCGGCGTGGGGGTAGCTGCCAAAGCTGCGGATCAGCGGGTAATATTCCAGCTTCTGGTCAAGGCGGCTGCGCAGGCCGAGCACAGTGCGGTTGACCACTGTGCCAATGCCGCGCACGCGCTCGATGTAACCGGCGCGCTCCATCTCGCTCAGTGCGTCCCGGATCACGGTACGGCTGACACCGAGTTCCGCGCCAGATCGACCTCGGCGGGCAGGCGGTCGCATCGGCGTAGCGGCCGGTGCGCAGTTCTTCCAGAAGCGCCGCGACGACACGGTCACTGATGACCGCACCGCCCAGGCGGATGGATGACGAAGAGCTGGATTCTTTCATGGGCTGTTCCTCCGGTTCGCGGGCGGGGCAGGGCCCGCCTGGACTTGGGAAAACCTGCCCTGCATCCCAAAAGCTGCGCCGGACAGATTTTCTTGCTTTCATTATAGCATGATTTGACTTTA
>ENA-OQCJ01000051-OQCJ01000051.1-human-gut-metagenome-genome-assembly--contig:-NODE-51-length-14389-cov-1.090520_pt1 | contig 14389 bp, 15 predicted proteins | sample MGYA00242501_ERZ504584 | MGnify/ENA primary metagenome ERZ504584 (study PRJEB26092, sample SAMD00036341) | human gut metagenome | host: Homo sapiens | study: EMG produced TPA metagenomics assembly of...
AGAACAAGTATCAGATACACCAGCAGAAAAAAGTCCTCCTCCGTCCTTTGCTGCCAGATACGGAAACCTCCATATATTTCCAAGTCCTACCGCACTGCCGGCTGCCGCAAGAACGAACCCAATGTTGCCGGAAAAAGTGCTTCTTGATTTTTTCTTTCATTTTTATACTGTCTCCTTAATATATTATATAATCTAATTTCGATTTAATATGGACATTGTTTCCATTTACAAATCTAATATACCCATTATAATCATCTGATGTACATTTTGCAATGGTTGATATTTTTTATTCGAATTTACAGTACGTGTGGTGGCACAGCGTAAGGAACGTAAGCCCCGGGTACCGCGGGCGCACACGTACTCCCGCCGGAGCGCATAGCAAAGCGGCTTAGATACTGTAGAAATTATGCCCACAAGACGCAGAAACGCCCCTGCATGGACGCAGGGGCGAGGAGAACCGCGCCACGGAAGGCGCGTTTCGACGGTTTCGTCAAGCATAGAAACCCATCAAGCATAATTTCGTACAGTATCTTAGCCACGCAGCGTAGCGACGACTGGAGTACGTGTGCGCCCGTGATACCCGGGGCTTGCGTTCCGTACTATTATATAAACGTCCTAAATAAGGTTTTTAATGCCTTCTGTTAAACGCTTTGCAACTCTCACATTGTTCATGGTGTAAAGATGAATTCCCTCCACATCATTAGCTAAAAGCTCAATTATCTGGCTCTCGCAGTAAGACATTCCGGCATCAAAAAGTGCCGCCTTGTTGTCTCCGTATCTGTGCACAATCTTCTGGAACTTCTCCGGGAACTTTGCTCCGCACATTGTAACCATTCTCTGAATCTGAGCCGCATTGATACAAGGCATGATGCCCGGGATAACAGGCACATTGATACCTGCAAGCCTGCAGTCCTCAGCAAAATTGAAGAAGGTATCATTGTCAAAGAAGAGCTGAGATAAAAGAAGCTCTGCTCCTGCATCAACCTTTTTCTTAAGATTCTTAATATCATCTACCTTATCAGCTGCCTCCGGATGGATGTCCGGGTAGCACGCACCTGCGATACAGAACTGATCACCTGTGGTGTCCTTTATGTATTTAATCAAATCGCTTGCATGGAGAAAATCCTCCTTTGCAGGCACATTTGGATTTCTGTCTCCTCTTAAAGCGAGGATATTCTCGATGCCCTCATATGAAAGCTGTCTGGTGAACTCATCTATCTCTGCCTTGTTATAGCACAGACATGTAAGGTGTACGACCGGCTCCACATTGTACCGGTTCTTGATTTTCTTCGCAATCTCGATAGTCTTGTTATTGTTTGAGCTGCCGCCTGCGCCAAATGTCACGCTGATGTACTCAGGATGACAATCACAGAGTATCTCAAGCATCTCGTCTATATTTTTGAAGTCTTCCTCCTTCTTAGGTGGAAATATCTCAAAGGAGAGCGACTGTGGTTTGTTTGTATGTATCTGTGTAATCTTCATGTTATCCTCCGGTATATATGGTTATTCAATAATTTGTAATTTTTATATTCCATATATTACTGTAGTTTTTTGTCATTGTAAAATATATTTTTCTTTTAGTTTGTCATAAATAAAATCTATATCAAGACTTGCTGAGCATTTGATTTTTTTAGATGAGGTGATATAATGGGCGAAGCAAATCAAAAAGAGGTTTCACAAATGAAAAAATAGATTTTGATAATGATTCAAATAAAGAAAAATATATTGCAGGCTGCTCTGCCCATGCTGGCAGCCAGATTCTAAGCCTGTTGTACAATATAGTAGACCGCATATACATTGCCCGCATACCTGATATGGGAACCACTGCACTCGGTGCTGTGGGGCTTTGCTTTCCTATTATAATGCTGACAATCGCTTTCTCCAATCTCTTTGGAAGCGGTGGTGCTCCGCTTTTTTCAATAAAAAGAGGCATGAGTGATGACAGAGCCGCCAATACCATAATGAATACGAGCTTTACAATGGTCTGCACATTCGCAGTCGTTTTTACAGCTTTGTGCATGATTTTTGCAAAGCCTCTTTTAATCGTGTTTGGCGCATCTGAAAATGCTCTCAAATATGCTCTGCCATACCTGCTCATTTATTTGATAGGAACACTCCCATCCATGATTTCAACCGGCATGAATCCCTTTATCAACGCTCAGGGCTACTCCACTACCGGCATGCTGTCTGTAGCAATCGGAGCCGTTGCCAATCTGGTTTTGGACCCGCTTTTTATATTTGGATTTAATTTCGGTATCAAAGGAGCAGCTATTGCTACGGTCATCTCACAAATACTGTCTGCTCTCTATGTGCTTCACTTTCTTAGGAAAAAGGCTGAGCTTAAGGTGCGCCTTATGACACTCTCTGAATTCAGTGAAAATACGCGCTATGCAAAGGATATCATAAGCCTTGGAACCTCCGGCTGTGTCATGCAGCTCACCAACAGTCTGGTGTCTATATGCTGCAACAACGTGCTTTCAGTGACCGGAGGTGATTTGTACATATCGGTAATGACCATCGTATCAAGCATCAGGCAGATGGTCGAGACTCCAATTTATGCAATTGTGGAGGGTTCATCTCCTGTTTTAAGCTACAACTATGGCGCCAGAAGACCTGCCCGGGTGAGAAAATCTATTTTCACTATGGGGCTGCTCGTGCTTCTATATACAGCTGTCATGTGGAGTGTGATCATACTTGCTCCTCATGCCCTGATTACTATTTTCAGTTCCGATGCCACCCTCATGGATGATGCGGTGAAGGCTTTAAATATCTACTTTGCGGCATTCATATTTATGGATCTGCAGTACATCGGACAGACTACCTTTAAATCACTTAACAAAAAGAAGCGGGCTATATTTTTCTCCCTGCTTCGCAAGGTGTTCATCGTTGTACCGCTGACATATATTCTGCATACTCCTTTGGTATGGGAACCGATGGTGTGTTTATGGCAGAACCTGTATCAAACGTGATTGGCGGAAGCATCTGCTTTGTAACCATGCTTAGTACAGTACTGCCGGAGCTTCACAGAATGGAGCAGTAATTACAGCATCTCATCAATGCAGATGCCGTAGCCTCCGGTCGGATCATCGACAAACACATGGGTGACTGCTCCTATTATTTTGCCATCCTGTATGATTGGGCTTCCGGATGTGCCCTGCACTATTCCACCGGAGAGCTCTATCAGCCTGTCGTCTGTCACCTTAAGCTCCATTCCCTTGTTTGTATCTGTCGCTTTTCTGTCTATATTTGTTATTTCCAGATTATATTTTTCCAGTTTTCCTGATATTTCCGATATCATCTGTGCACTGCCTGTGTGTATCTCATCCTTGCCGGCGACCGGATAATACGTATCCTCTGCGGCATATTCCGACAATTCATCGCTGTCAAGCTGTCCGTAAATTCCCAGATTACTATTGCAGTCAAGTGTGCCTATATGGCTTTTTTTGCCAAAATATACCACTCCGCCTATCTCGCCCGCGCGCCGGATTTTCCCTTTTGATTTTGGTAAGCTTCATACTGTACAAATCACCACTGTTTGCATACAAGAGATTGCCGCTTTGGGTTCCGTCTCCTATTCCATGCCCCAACGCTCCAAAACGGCCGTCCTTTGTATAATAAGTGATAGTACCGATTCCTGCCAGATCGTCCTTCACCCATATTCCCATATAGTATCTGCCATCATCCATCCTCACAGGTGTGATATCCGCTGACATTTTCTCACCGCCTCGAAGAAATTTAATGTTTACGGTACTTTTATCTTCATGCCTTTCATCATATTCCTTCATGATATCATTTACAGCTTCAGAAAGCTCTTCCTTGTCTGCACAGTGCGCCCATTGACAGATAGGATATAATCACCGCACTGCACCTTTTTATCTGCCGGATTGACTTTTTTGCCATCCTCGTCTGTCACCTCCGTCGTATTCACTACAAGCACGCCCTCTGTCTGCTCATATATACCGGTCAGCCTGCCACAGGCATATACGCCCTCAACTCTTATTCCATCACTTATTTTATCTGTCTCTTCATAATCTCTGTCAGCAGCTCTGTGAGTTGGTGTTGTATCTGCTGTCTGTCCTATGTCTTGTTCGGTTCCACTGTTTTCACCATTTTCACCATTCTTGCCCGAATCAGCCAATACACTAGCCGCCTGTCCTGGAAGCCCTGTCGCATATCTTCCATATCCGGCCTTTGATTCATTTAAAAAACTTCCTAATGCACTTTCATCAAATGCCTTATCTACCTGCTGCACCACTTATCATCACTGCTTAGTGCAAACATAGCTATCACTACTGCAGCCAGCGTGACACTCACAAATTTTCTAAAAAACTTCCGCATACTATTACCTCCATTTGGATTAGTATGCTCCTGTCATTTTTCTTTTATTCTTTTAATATCTTATTATCTCATTCTAACTATTCCAAATTATTTTAAGCAAAAGCCGGTATAATTTGACAGTTTAGGTGTTTTCCTATATAATTTCGATATATTTATATGATTATTATAGATTTCACATATAATTCCCACGTTGTCAGTTACAAATAAATATTGTAATAGCTTTATAATTCTTAAATCACCATTTAATAAAGGAGGGATTCCATGAATACATACCTGCTCATCACATCCATAGTAATCTTCTTATGTATCCTGCTAAATCGTGTCTCCAACCGCATAGGCATTCCGGCACTTTTAGCCTTTATCGTACTCGGCATGCTTTTTGGCTCTGACGGAATAATGAAGATAGATTTCGACAATTACGCGTTCGCTGAACAGATATGCTCTACCGCGCTGATTTTTATCATGTTCTATGGTGGCTTTGGCACCAACTGGCAGCGTGCAAAGGCTGTTGCCGTTAAGTCCGTGCTTTTGTCCACCATCGGCGTTATTATCACATGCTTTCTCACAGGGCTGTTCTGTCACTTTGCCCTTAATATGAGCTGGGAAATAAGCTTTCTCCTTGGTGCGCTTATTTCATCAACCGATGCGGCGAGCGTTTTCTCCATTCTCCGTTCAAAAAAGCTGAACCTGAAATATAATACAGCCTCTCTTCTCGAGGTAGAAAGCGGTAGTAATGACCCATGTGCCTATATGCTCACAGTTGCTTTTATAGCCATATCTCAGGGCAGCGCAAGCGCGGGAAATATTGCCATACTCATAGTAAAACAGCTTGCCTCGGCATAATCTTCGGTGCCTTGATTGCAAAGCTTTCCATCATACTCCTTCGATATATACGCTTCAAAAGCGCGGGGTTTGATGCGATTTTCATGGTGGGAATAGCACTGATATCATATGCCCTGCCTGCTTACTTTGACGGAAACGGCTTCTTAAGTGCCTATATTGTCGGCATCGTACTCGGAAACACTGAAATAGAAAATAAAAAGAATCTGGTAAATTTCTTTGATGGAATAACCGGACTCATGCAGATGCTTATTTTTTTCCTGCTTGGTCTGCTTTCTTTCCCGTCAAAGCTGCCGCAGGTCATAGTACCTGCGCTTTTAATATTTATATGGCTTACCTTTGTGGCAAGGCCTCTTTCTGTAGCACTTGTGCTCACACCATTTCGCAGCAAAATAAAACAGCAGCTGCTTGTCTCATGGTCCGGCTTAAGAGGAGCTGCATCCATAGTGTTTTCCATCATGGCATATACCGCCACCAATGATGACCTCGACACCTTCCACATAATATTTATGATAGTACTTTTTTCAATACTGCTTCAAGGCTCAATGCTTCCATGGATATCACGAAAGCTTGACATGCTTGATAAAACAGCCGATGTAATGAAGACCTTCAATGATTACTCCGAGGAAGCAGATATCCAGTTCATACAGCTTACCATACCGGAAAATCATCTGTGGTGTGGCCACAAGCTAAAGGATCTGACGCTGCCGCCGGAGACACTGATTGTGCTTATACGAAGAGGTGAGCAGAATATAATACCTGACGGCGAAACAATAATACTTCAAAACGATGTGCTCGTGCTGAGTGCCATCACACCTGATGAGGTGCATGGTATAAAACTGGTGGAAAAAATAATAGAAAAAGACAGCAGATATAACAATAAACTGCTGTCTGAAATATCAAAAAAACACAATGAAATAATCATAATGATCCAAAGAAACGGGCAGGTAATCATCCCGAACGGAAATGTACGGCTGACCACCGGTGATATACTGGTAATCAACCGCGCCGTAAACTGATAATGTCAGATTTTTTTCTCCATGGCAAGTGCTTTCATCTCGCGTGCGCTCTCCATCACGGTATCTGTGATTTTTGCACCGCCGAGCATTCTGGCAAGCTCAGCCACGCTGTCATTGTCAGTTAGCCTTCGAATCCTTGAAACCGTGGATTTGTTCTCGACTGCTTTTTCAATAAGGAAATGTGCATCTGCCATAGCTGCTATCTGTGGCAGATGTGTGATACATATAATCTGATGGTTGCGACCAAGCTCATTCATCTTCTCAGAGACCATCTGAGCTGTACGTCCACTGATTCCAGAATCAATCTCATCGAAAATAAGTGACTCGATGTGATCATTTTCTGCCATGATTGTCTTGATGCCGAGCATGATACGCGACAGTTCTCCTCCTGATGCTACCCTGCCGAGCGGCTTAAGTGGCTCTCCGGGGTTAGTTGATATGAGAAACTCAGGCGCATCGATTCCGTTTGCTGTATAGTCCGCTAGTCTTTCAAAGTGCATATCAAACTGTACATCAAGAAAATTCAAATCATTAAGTGCTGATTTAATTTCTGACACAAGCTTTACAGCACACCTTTGTCTGATTTTTGACACCTCATCCGATATCTGTGACAGCTCCTTTTCCTTCTTCGAAAGCTGCTGCTCTAATTTCTGTAAATAAGAATCATAATCATTCAGGACACTGATACGCTCCCTCTTTTCATTGAGTGCTATCAGTATATCGTCAATTGAGTTGCCGTATTTGCTCTTTAGATGATTTATCTCATCCAGACGCTTTTGTGTCTCATAGAAGGTCTCCTCGTCAAACTCAGCCTGTGATATATATCCTGATATCTCGTGATTAAAATCAGAAAGCAGACTGTCTATCTCTGACAGCTGACTCTCCAGAGCTTCCACATCCGTATCATAGCCTGATACCTGTGACAGCTCTCTTACCGCCCTGCCAATAAGCTCTGAGGCACTCTCCATCTCGCCTCCTGTGGCAGAATATGCAGCATTTACGCCCTCCATGATTTTCTTTCCGTTTGAAAACTTCCTAAACTGCGCCTCAAGCTCCTCATCCTCCCCCGGCACAAGGGAAGCTTCTTCTATCTCCTTCACCTCGTACTCAAGGAATGACAGCTCACGGCTTCTTTCTTCATTGTCGATATTTGACTTTTCATACTCATCCTTAAGCGCCCTATATGCTTTGTATGTGACTGAAAGCTGCTGCTTTTTATCTCCAAGCGACTGCTTTGCATACTCATCAAGTATATCAAGGTGTTTTTTCTTTGATAAAAGTGACTGGTGCTCATGCTGACCGTGGATATCTATGAGATATGAGGCTATTTCCTTCATCCGCGAAACAGATACAGCCTCACCGTTTACCCTGCCGACTGCGCGCGACTGTGTGATTTTACGGCTTAAAATAACGCATCCGTCCTCGACCTCCACATCAAGTGCCCTTAAAGCCTCTATAATCTTTGGGTCCTCAACTGAAAAAATCAGCTCTACAAAAGCAGGCTTTTCATTGTCTCTTAGCATCTCCTTTTGCACTTTTTCACCAAGCGCCAGATTGATAGAGCCTATGATGATTGATTTTCCGGCTCCGGTCTCTCCCGACAGTATATTTAGTCCGTCGGAAAACTCAACCTCACACTCATCTATGAGTGCCAGATTCTTTACATGTAGATTTTTGTAACATATTTTCTCCTTCCTCTCCCAGGCATGACGATATATGTTATTTTCTGTTACAGTTCAGCTATAATCTGATATTCATGTAACATTATTCCACAATTCTGCGGATTTTTTTCATCACCGCATATGTATCATCAACAGTCCGGATTGCACACATGATTGTGTCATCTCCTGCAATCGAACCGACGATTTCTCTCATCTTCATGGCGTCTATTGCAGCACAGACAGCGCTTGCCATTCCCGATACAGTCTTTATAACGAGGATATTCTGAGCCATGTCCATTGACAAAAAGCCCTCTCTGAGTACTCTTTCGTATTTCTTTGAGAGATTCTCAGGTGCATCCGTTATCACGGCGTACTTCTGTCTGCCGCCTGCGGTAGGAATCTTTGTAAGCTTAAGCTCCCCTGATATCCCTGGATACTGTGGCCTGAGTCACGCGAAAACCATCTTTTTCAAGAAGCGCAGACAGCTCATCCTGCGTCTCTACCTCATTCTTTTGGATTATCTCAATTATCTTGGATTGTCTGTTTGTTTTCATGTCCTGCCACCTCATAAATATTATTTGTAACTATTCATTATAACAATCCTTATCTGTGTTATGAATAATTTCCCAATCTTTTTACGGAGTATCTCCAAAAAGCTTCTCTGGTGAAGCTTGCAAATCTTTGTATGATTGGCTGCCTTTGAAATAACAAAATGGTCTCCCACAGCCAGCTCTGCCGTGGTGTCGCCATCATAGCTGACACACGCCAGCTCATCGTTTTGCTCCCTGCGGCTTAGAATCTCTATCTCTATCTCATCATCGCCTGAAAGCACAATGCTCTTTGACGTAAGATTGTGAGCATTGTTCGGTGTGAGCAGTATCATATCGCCCTTCGGATCCACAATCGGACCTCCCGCCGACATACTGTAGCCTGTAGAGCCTGTCGGAGTCGCAACAATGATGCCGTCGGCATGGTAATTATTTAAAAACTCACCGTTTACATACACATTGAGGCTTAAAATCTGCAAATTTCCCTTTCTGTGGATGACAATATCATTTAATGCCACTCTCGATGTCTCACTGCCTCTTTTGTGCCCTGTGAGCATGATGCGGTCCTCTGTCATGTATTTATCAGCCATGAGCGAATCAATAGCGTCAAATACCGTAGCTTCCTCCACCTCACACAGATAGCCGAGTGTGCCGAGATTCACTCCCATAAGCGGAATCTCAAGTGTCTCCACCCTTGTGGCTGCACGGATCAGTGTACCATCTCCGCCGAGCACAAGAATACACTGCGTATCCTGTGGTATATCCTCAAGCTCAAACTCGTTATCGGATATAGCCTCGACATTGCTCATAAGACCCTTTGCCGTGCCGCCCTTTTGCTCTATGTATGCCACTATTTTATTTGTAAGTGCAAAATCCCTATCCTTATAGGCATTTGCTATCACAACAAAATGTTTCATAGTCTATTTCCTGTCCAGCTCTCCATGTGCAGCCTCGACCACACTATGAATATCCACTGATTCCTCCTTTATAGGATCATCTGTCTTTTTGATATGTACGAGGTACTCTATATTGCCCTCCGGTCCCTTGATTGGAGAATACTCAAGGTCTAACACGCTAAATCCGTTTGAAAGTGCAAAGGATATGATATTGTTTACTACCTCCTCATGCACGCTCTTGTCACGGACCACGCCCTTTTTGCCTACCTTATCCCTGCCTGCCTCAAACTGTGGCTTGATAAGACAAACCATCTCGCCACCGTCCTTTAACAGTGCTCTTGCAGGACCTAACACCTTGGTAAGTGATATGAATGACACATCAACCGATGCAAAATCCAGCTCATCATCTATATCATTGGGCGTCACATACCTGATATTGGTCTTTTCCATGCACACCACGCGCTCGTCCTGACGCAGCTTCCATGCAAACTGGCCATATCCGACATCCACGGCATACACCTTTTTAGCACCGTTTTGGAGCATACAGTCTGTAAAACCGCCTGTTGAGGCACCTATATCCATGCATACCTTGCCATCCATCGTGATATCAAAGTGCTTCATAGCCTTTTCAAGCTTAAGCCCTCCACGGCTCACATACTGCAGTGTCTTTCCATGAATCTCAATATTGCAGTCATCAGGGAACGTACTTCCCGCCTTATCCTCACGGTTGTTATTTACAAAAACATTGCCCTCCATAATCATAGTCTTTGCTTTTTCCCGTGATGGTGCAAAGCCTCTGTTTACAAGTAATACGTCTAATCTTTCTTTCATACTGTATGTTACCTCTATCTATAATGCTGCTATTATACGCTTAGCCACCGATTCGGCATCCACATGCAGCTCCTTTTTGAGCACCTCTACATTGCCATGCTCCACATAGCAGTCTGGGAGCGCAACAGTCAACACCTCAAGAGCTATGCCGTTAGTCTTGACATACTCAGTCACATGCTCACCAAAACCGCCACTTTGCACATTTTCCTCCATAGTCACAAGCAGGCTGTGCTCACCCGGCAGCTCATTTATCGCTTCCTTGTCAAAAGGCATTGCAAAACGTGCATTGATAAGTGTAGCAGAAATCCCCTCTGCCTCAAGCAGCTTTACCACATCAACAGCAGTCTTTACCATACTGCCGAGTGCCATGACAGCCACCTTGCTTCCTTTTTGGATTAGCTCACTCTTTGCAAGCTCTATCGGCTGTCTGATTTCCTTAAGACCGTCATAGGCTGCACCTCTTGGATATCTGAGTGCAATCGGACCGTCATATGCCACTGCAAATTTCATCATATCGGACAGCTCCCACTTATTCTTCGGAGCCATGATTGTCATATTCGGAATAACCGACAGGTATGATATGTCAAATATGCCCTGATGCGTTTCTCCATCGCTGCCTACAAGCCCTGCCCTGTCGATTGCAAATATGACATGCAGATTCTGTATGCACACATCGTGAAGTATCTGGTCAAACGCTCTTTGCAAAAATGACGAATACACCGCAAAAACCGGGATAAGTCCTGACTTTGCAAGCCCTGCCGCAAATGTCGTGGCATGTGCCTCGGCTATTCCCACATCAAAAAAACCTATCCGGGAAATTGCGGTGAAACCTGCGAAGCCCTGTTCCCTCTGCCATGGCTGCCGTTATCGCAACTACCTTTGGATTTCTCTCGCCCAGCTTCTTCATGACTGTTGAGAAAACATCTGTGTAATTGGCCTTCGTGCGCTTATTCTTCGGAAGCCCTGTCTCTATGACAAATGGCTCTGCACCGTGGAATCTGGAAGGATAACGCTCTGCCGGGCCATAGCCTGCTCCCTTTTTTGTGAGCACATGCACAAGCACCGGACCATCCACACGCTTTGCCTCGTCAAACACACGGCACATTTCCTTTATATCACTGCCATCCACAGGTCCCAAATAGATGATGCCCATCTCCTCAAAGAACATACCCGGAATAAAAAGCTGCTTTATGCTGCTCTTTGTATTCCTGATATGCTTTACCATACGCTCTCCGTAGATTGGTATATGGTTTAGGGAATTCATGACATTATTCTTTAAACCCCTGTATGCATCCGCTGTTCGAAATCCTGAAAGATACTGGCTTATGCCTCCGACGTTCTCTGAAATCGACATATTGTTGTCGTTTAGCACTATAATGAAATTGCCTTTCACGCTTGAAGCATTGTTGAGTGCCTCATACGCCATACCTCCCGTCAGTGCACCGTCTCCTATTACAGAAACCACATGATAGTCATCTCCGGTCACCTGTCTGGCTGTCGCAAGTCCAAGCCCCGCTGAAATAGATGTGGAGCTGTGTCCTGTATTAAAACAGTCACAGTCGCTCTCATCCGCCTTTGGGAAGCCGCTCATTCCGCCATACTGTCTGAGCGATGAAAATCCATCCTTTCTGCCTGTGAGTATCTTGTGTGTGTACGACTGATGCCCTACATCCCACACTATCTTATCCTTCGGCAGATCAAAGCACAGATGCAACGCCATGGTAAGCTCCACTACTCCGAGATTTGATGCAAGATGACCGCCTGTCACCGATATGCTCTCTATAAGAAACTGCCTTATTTCATCCTTTAACAGCTCAAGCTCCTTATGTGTCAGTTTTTTTATATCATTTTCCTTTTGTATCTTTTCTAAAACCATCCTATTTCTCCCGATGGATCAGATATTCAAATAACTCCTTAAGAAATGCATCGTCGTATCCCAAATCATCAAGCAGCTTTTCTGCCTCCTTAGAGATGCGCTCCACATCAGAAACTGCCTTATCCAATCCCTCAAATGTGACATATGTCGCTTTATTATTTTTCTCGTCACTGCCTACCGGCTTTCCAAGCACCTCAAGTGAGCTTGTGACATCAAGCACATCATCCTGTATCTGAAATGCAAGCCCCAGCTTTACCGCTATCTGCTCCACGCGTGATACCTCATCAGACGATGCCCCTGCAAGGATTGCTCCTATCATCATCGAGCTCTCTATAAGTGCGCCGGTCTTAAGCCTGTAGATAAAGTCCAGCTTTTCCCTTGTGATAGGGCAGTCATCGGATTTCTCACTCTCCACATCAACAACCTGTCCTCCAACCATGCCATGCACGCCTGCCTTTTTTGCAAGCACCGCAAATGCCCTTGCCACACGCGCATCAGCCACTTCCATGCCAAAAGCCTTTGCTGCGGTCTCATATGCCAGGTTTAAAAGTGCATCACCTGCAAGAATGCCCATAGCCTCACCGTACACAGCATGTGTGGTCTTCTTTCCACGCCGGTACTCATCATTGTCCATGGCAGGCAGGTCATCATGCACCAGCGAGTAGGTGTGTATCATCTCGATTGCTGCCATAAATGGCTCAATCACTGCACTGCTTCCGCCAAACATATGGTAAGTCTCTTCCATGAGGATAGGGCGAAGCCTTTTTCCACCGGCTCTCACACTATAGTTCATGGCCTCAAAAATAATCCTCTGCTGTCCCTCCTCAGCGGGAAGAAACTTCTCAAGCACGTTATTTATATGCTCTACCTTTTGCTGCAGCTCCTCCATGAATTGTGACTTATTTAAATTCCCATTTAAGCTCATCAGAATTCCTCCAGTGTCCATCGCTGTTTAGCACAAGCATGGCCTTTTCCATGCCCTGTACCATATCATTGGCACTCTTTACCTCATCAAGCCCCTTCTTGTAGAGCTCAAAGGCCTCATCCAGGGATACATCCGCATCCTCCATCCTCGCCACTATCTGCTCTAAGTGTGCAAAGCGCTCCTCGAGTGTCAGTGTTTTTTCATTTTCTTTGCTCATCGTTAATAACCTCCGAAACTACGGCCCTTGCATGACCGTCTATCAGATATATATTTATGTCATCGCCTGCATTGATATCGGATACACTGTGCAGTGCCCCCTTCTTTTCCACCTCGACATACGCATAGCCCTGTGCCAGCTTTTTGGCCGGTGAATATGCATCCAGTGTACCTGAAAGCAGTGCCAGGCGCTGTCTGCAATCCGAAAGCCTCTGCTTCATAATCCTTTCAAGTGCATCCTCGATATCTGCCAGACGCCTTTTATTCTCATTTAGTTTATTCTGTGGACTAAGGAAATTAAGTCTTGTTTTAATATGTGACAGCTTTTCCCTGAAAAAATCAATCCGGCCTGTCAGATTTCTGTCCATCCTGCGGCGCAGATTGTCAAGGCGCTCCAACGTCTGCCTGTAGTCACTGACTGCAAGCTCTGCAGCCGCTGAAGGTGTGGGTGCTCTCCTGTCTGACACAAAATCCGCTATCGTCCAGTCGGTCTCATGACCTACTGCCGAGATAATTGGCGTGTGGCAGTCAAATATGGCTCTCGCCACAATCTCCTCATTAAATGCCCATAAATCCTCTATGGAGCCTCCGCCTCTGCCGACTATTATCACATCAAGATTCATCGCATCCAATGTCTGTATGCCCTTTGCTATGCTATTAGCCGCACCCTCTCCCTGCACAAGTGCCGGATAAAGTATGACCTGTACATATGGATTCCTGCGCGATGATACATTCCTTATATCCTGCACGGCTGCGCCTGTCGGTGCTGTAACCACACCAATACGGCCGGCATACCGTGGAATAGGCTGCTTGTACTCTGCGGCAAACATGCCCATTTCCTCAAGCTCATGCTTTAGCTGCTCGAATTTGAGATACAGATTGCCCTCTCCGTCAAGTTCTATCTTTTTGGCATAAAGCTGATATGCGCCGGTCTTCTCATACACCTCAACGGAACCTGTCACAATAACCTGGTCTCCCTCCTTCATGTGGAAAGAAAGTCCTGCCGCCCTGCTGCCCGCAAACATGATAGCGTTCATGGCTGCTCCCGCGTCCTTTATTGTGAAATAAATATGACCGCTCGTGTGATACTTGCAGTTGCTCACCTCTCCCTTTATGCTCACCTGTCTGAGCATAAAATCCTGAGCGAACATATTTTTAATATAGCTATTTACTTGCGCTACCGAATATATATTTCTATTTGCCATGTTCAATGCTCTATATCGCTGTTCCTCTTAAGCT
>ENA-OQCJ01000052-OQCJ01000052.1-human-gut-metagenome-genome-assembly--contig:-NODE-52-length-14335-cov-0.880279_pt1 | contig 14335 bp, 14 predicted proteins | sample MGYA00242501_ERZ504584 | MGnify/ENA primary metagenome ERZ504584 (study PRJEB26092, sample SAMD00036341) | human gut metagenome | host: Homo sapiens | study: EMG produced TPA metagenomics assembly of...
GTTTGCGGTCTGCGGGAGCTTCTGCACGCTGGGCGCGGCGGTGGCTCAGGCTGAACAGCTGGTGCGGCAGGGCTGGGAGCTGCTGCCGGTGATGAGCTATGCGGCCTCCGGCCTGAACACCCGCTTTGGCCGGGCGGATGAGTGGAAGGAGCGGCTGGAGACCCTGACCGGCCACAGGGTGCTGGATACCCTGCAGGATGTGGAGCCGCTGGGGCCGCGGCAGCTGGCCCGGGCACTGGTGGTGGCCCCCTGCACCGGCACCACACTGGCACGGCTGGCGGCGGGCCTTTCCGACACGCCGGTCACGCTGGCGGCAAAAAGCCTGCTGCGGGTCGGGTGCCCGGTGCTGCTGGCTGTCTCCACAACGATGGGCTGGGGCTTCCGGGGAGAACATTGCCCGGCTGATGCAGCGCAAGCACTATTACTTTGTGCCCTACGGACAGGACGATGCAGCGCAGAAACCCCAGAGCCTGAAGGCGGATCTCACCCTGCTGCCCGCTGCACTGGAGGCTGCCCTGCACGGTCAGCAGCTGCAGCCGGTGCTCCGGGAGTGGAACTGAGGGTTTCTCTTTTCAGAGGGATAAAAATGTGGTATACTATATCATAATATCTTGAGATAGAGGAACTGGAATGAAAAAACACATCGCCATGCTGTGTGCGGTGCTTTTGACCGCACTGGCGGCGTTTGCGCCGGGCGCGGCAGCTGCCGGGCCTGCACTGACGGCTACGGAAGCGTACTGCATCATCGATGCCGACACCGGTCTGGTGCTGGCCCAGCAGAACATGAACGAGGAACTGCACCCGGCATCCATCACCAAGGTGATGACGCTGGGCCTTGCCTGTGAAAAGGCCCAGGGCAAGTGGGACAATGTCAAGCTGACGGTCAGCCACGAGGATGTCTACTCGCTGGCAGGCACCGATTCCAGCCACATCGCCCTGCAGGAAGGGGAGGAAGTGCCCCTGACCGATGCCCTGTATGCCACCATGATGGCCAGCGCCAACGATGGGGCCAACCTGCTGGCCGAATACTTCGGCGGCGGCTCCATTGAGGGCGGTGTGGCTGCCATGAACGCGCAGGCAAAGGAGCTGGGGCTGGAACACACCCACTTTGCCAACCCCCACGGCATCAGCGATGAGGACCACTACACCAGCTGCTATGACATGGCGCAGATCCTGCGCTGGGCGTTGACCCAGCCCGGGTTCGAGACGCTGTTTACCCGGAACGAGATGTACACCATGGGCCCGACCAATGTCCAGCCCGTGACCCGGTACTTCCACCAGCAGGATAAAATGCGGGTGGGCTCCAGCCGGTACTATATCCCGGCCATCCTGGGTTCCAAGATCGGCTACACCAACATTGCCCGGTACAGCTATGTCTGCCTGGCGGAGCAGAACGGCGTGCGGCTGATCTGCGTGACCATGCAGAGCCAGATCAAGACCGACAAATACAACGATGTCCGCACCCTGCTGGACGATGCCTTTGCCCGCTACACCGGCTACACCGAGATCCCTGCCCAGGGCGTGACCGGGGAGCTGGAAGTGGCGGGCGGCGGCAGCACGCTGGGCACAGTGACGGTTTCTGACCCGGGCGTGAAGCTGCTGCTGGCCGACGGCCTGACCGCTGCAGATGTGTCGGTCACACTGGAACTGCCCGAACGATACCTCTTGGGGGTTGACCCGGCGGTGTATGCGGTGTATACCATTCATGGGCGGGACGTACAGGAAACGGCCAGCGTCCGGGTGCCTGCCGCTGTGACCGGGCTGGAGGAGCTGCTGGCCAAGAGCGCCAACGCCACCCTGCCCGCCTCCCGGGATGTGGGGCCGAAGAGGATCGCAGGCGGCCTGCTGGCCATCTCAGTCGGTGCTACCGTGCTGGCCGCTCTTGCTGCGTTCGGCGTGGTGCGGCTGAGAATAAAATGGAAGAAACGTAAATCAAAAAGTAAGCACTGACCCGTTTCGCCAGAGGCTCCCCTACCAGGGGAGCTGTCGAGCGAATGCGAGACTGAGAGTTGTATGAAGGGAAAGCTTCTCCTCTGTCCAACCTCTTCGTCATTGCTGACGCAATGCCACCTCCCCTAGTAGGGGAGGCCTTGGCAAAGAGATGGAGTTTTCCGCCATGCCAAGGGCCCCCCTACTAGCGGGGGCTGTCGCCACAGGCGACTGGGGGGTTAAGCAGGGAGAACACAATGCCCTTAGAAAACAAACTTGGTTTGACCGACGAGGCCGCGCTGGCCCGGGCTGAGGAAAAGATCAGCAAGACCAAAGCGCTGGAACTTTACGACACCGGCCTGCTGGATGCCTTCCCGGTGGGGACATTTGCGGGCCTGCAAAAGATCCACGGCTATCTGTTCGGCGAAATCTACCCCTTTGCCGGGCAGATGCGCACCGTGAACATTGCCAAGGGCAATTTCCGGTTCGCACCGGTCATGTATCTGGCTGCGGCTCTGGAAAGCATCGACCGGATGCCCCAGTCCACCTTTGATGAGATCATCGAGAAGTATGTGGAGATGAACGTTGCCCACCCCTTCCGGGAAGGCAATGGCCGCAGCACCCGCATCTGGCTGGACTGCATCCTGAAAAAGGAGCTGCATCAGGTCATCGACTGGAGCCGTGTGGACAAGTCGGATTACCTGCTTGCCATGGAGCGCAGTCCCGTCAAGGATGTGGAGATCAAAGCCCTGCTCCGTGCAGCCCTCACAGACCGGATCACAGACCGGCTGGTCTATATGAAGGGCATCGACGCAAGCTATCATTATGAGGGCTATCACGTCTTTAGGACGGAAGATTTGTAAAGGAGTAACCCATCGTGACACCACTTGTATCTCAGCTATGGCCGCAGTTCATGGCGGACCCGGATTTCGCGGCCAGCTTCGGGCGCGTGATCGTGGAGCATGCCCGGATGCTGCGGCAGGAGCGGCAGGTCGTTTTTACCCTGCGCAGTGCCGCCCCGCTGGACAAGGGGCTGTGCGCCCGGCTGCTGGCCTCCCTGCAGCCGGACTATGAGGGCTTTGAACTGAAGATCGACAACCTCTTCGGCTATGCCGCGCTGGACGAAGCCGCCCTGCGGGAGCTGATGGAGGAGATGAAGCGGGACGGCATCCCCATCAACGGCTTCCTGGACCGGTGCCGGATCACCATCACCGGCCAGAACATCACGGTGGGGGTCTGCCACGGCACCAAGTTTCTGCAGGAGATGGAGTTTGAGCGCCTGCTGGCGGACCGCGTTGCCGCCCACACCGGTGTCAGGCCCAAAGTTACCCTGACAAGCGCGGTGGGCGAGGCCGAACAGCGTCAGATGGAGGAAAAGCTGGAGCGCAAGATCGCCCCGCCGGTGGTCAAGTTCGAGAAAAAGAACACCGCCCCCTCCATCAAGGTGGAGGGCCTTGAGCTGACCGACAAGCCCGTGACCATTTTCCACGGCAAGATGTTCACCCCAAAGAACCTCACCCCCCTCAAGGATCTGGGCGGCGAGGGCGGCAAGTGCGTGATCTGGGGCGACGTGTTCTTTACCGAGGTCAAGGGCAACTACCGCAAGATCTACACGGTGTCCATCACCGATTACACTGGCTCCATCAACCTGAAGATCCGCGCGCAGGAAGGGGAGGACTGCTCCAAGTGGGAGAACATCGCCAAGGGCACCACCCTGCTGGTGCGCGGCGACTGCACCTACGACAAGTACGAGCATGACTACATCGTTTACCCCTACGATGTCCTGTTCGTGGAGCGGAAAAAGCGGGAGGACAACGCCCCGGAAAAGCGGGTGGAGCTTCACCTGCATACCAAGCTGTCCAGCATGGATGCCTTCTGCGACCCGGGCGGCATCGTCAAGCTGGCCCACCGGATGGGCCACCCTGCCATTGCCATCACCGACCACGGTGTCTGTCAGGGCTACCCGGAGGCCATGCTGGCCACCGACGAGATCCACAAGAGCGACCCGGAGTTCAAGCTGATCTACGGCTGCGAGGCCTACTTTGTGGATGATATGGTGCCCTGCGTCTACGGCGTGAAGGACCAGCCGCTGGACGGCGAGTTCTGCGTGTTCGACACCGAGACCACCGGCCTGGACCCCGGCGTGGAGTACCTGACCGAGATCGGCGCGGTGATCGTGCGGAACGGGGAAGTGGTGGAGGAGTTCGACACCTTTGTTAAGCCGGGCAAGCCATCACCCCCAAGATCACCGAGCTGACCGGCATCACCAACGAGATGGTGGCCGATGCCCCCGGGGAGAAGGAAGCGCTGGAAGCCTTTCTCCGGTTCGCGGATGGCCGCATCCTGGTGGCCCACAATGCCCATGCGTTCGATATCCGCTTCCTGAAAGCCGCCGCCAAGCGCAGCGGCATTTCCTTTGAGCCGACCTATATCGACACCCTGACCATGGCACAGGCCATGTATCCGGGCCTGCACAACTACAAGCAGGGGACCATCAACAAGCATCTGGAGCTGCCCAGCTACGAGGCCCACCGCGCCTGCGAGGACTCCGCCGCGCTGGGCCGCATCTTCTGCGTCATGCTCAGTGACCTTGCCGAGAAAGAGGTCACCACCGTGGAGGGCATCAACACCGGTCTGGGCGGCAACCGGGAGGTGCTGAAAAAGAAGTACTTCCACCTCATCATTCTGGTCAAGAACCAGATGGGCCTGAAGAACCTGTACAAGATCGTGAGCGAGGCCCACGTCAACTACTTCTTCAAGAAGCCCCGTGTGCCCCGCAGCCTGCTGAACAAGTACCGCGACGGCCTGATCCTGACCAGCGCCTGTGAGGCGGGCGAGCTTTACCGTGCCGTTGTGGAGGGGCGCTCCTACGAGGAACTGAAGAAGATCGCCTCCTACTACGACGTGCTGGAGATCCAGCCCCTGGGCAACAACGAGTATATGGTGCGGGACGGCAAGGTGGAGAGCGAGGAGGTCATCAAGGACTTCAACCGCACCATCATCCGGCTGGGCGAGGACCTGCACAAGCCGGTCATCGCCACCGGCGACGTGCACTTTACCGAGCCGGAGGATGCCATCTACCGCACGGTGCTGCAGGCGGGCAACGGCTTCAAGGATGCAGACACCCAGCCCCCGCTGTTCTACCGCACCACGGAGGATATGCTGAAGCAGTTCAGCTACCTGCCCAAGGAAAAGGCCTACGAGATCGTGGTGACCAACCCCCGCAAGATCGCGGCCACCATCGACAACAACGTGCGGGCCATCCCGCGCGGCACCTACCCACCCAGCATCGAGGGCGCGGAGCAGCAGCTGCGCGATGCCACCTGGGAACACGCCAGGCGGGATTACGGCGACCCCCTGCCCAAGATCGTGGAGGACCGCCTGAAAAAGGAACTGGACTCCATCTGCGGCCACGGCTACGCTGTTCTGTACGTCATTGCCGTCAAGCTGGTGCCTACTCCAACGCGGGCGGCTATCAGGTGGGCAGCCGTGGCTCAGTCGGCTCCTCCGCCGTGGCCCACTTCTCCGGCATTTCGGAGGTCAACAGCCTGCCGCCCCACTACCGCTGCCCCAAGTGCAAGTACAGTGAGTTCATCACCGACGGCAGCGTGGACGACGGCTTTGACCTGCCCGATAAGGACTGCCCCCACTGCGGCACCCGGATGCTGGTGGACGGCCACGACATCCCCTTTGAGACCTTTCTGGGCTTCTACGGCGACAAGGAACCTGATATCGACCTGAACTTCTCGGGCGAGTATCAGTCCAACGTCCACCGCTATACCGAGGAGCTGTTCGGCAAGGCCAATGTGTTCAAGGCGGGCACAGTGTCCGGCATTCAGGACAAGACCGCCTACGGCTACGTCAAAAAGTATCTGGAGGCCCGCGGCCAGACCGTCAACCACGCCGAGGAGAACCGCCTGACCCTGGGCTGCACCGGTGTCAAGCGCACCACCGGCCAGCACCCCGGCGGCATGGTGGTTGTGCCCGACACCTACGAGATCTACGATTTCTGCCCCATCCAGCACCCGGCGGATGATGTGGCGGGCGGCCTGCTCACAACGCATTTCGAGTTCAAGTACCTCCACGACACCCTGCTCAAGCTGGATGAGCTGGGCCACGATATGCCCACCTTCTACAAGTATTTTGAGGAGTACACCGGCATCCCCGTGGACAGCATCCCCATGAACGACCCCCGGGTGTACAGCCTGCTCACCAGCCCGGAGGAGCTGGGCGTGACCCCGGAGCAGATCGACAGCCAGACCGGCACCTTCGGCATCCCGGAAATGGGCACCAACTTCGTGCGCGGAATGCTGGTGGAGGCCCGGCCCCGGAACTTCTCAGAGCTGATCCAGATCTCGGGCCTGTCCCACGGCACCGATGTCTGGACCGGCAACGCCGACGAGCTGATCCGCAGCGGCACCTGCACCATCGCGGAGGTCATCGGCTGCCGTGACAGCATCATGCTCTACCTGCTGCGCAAGGGGCTGGAGCCAAAGATGGCCTTTGATATCATGGAGGCTGTCCGTAAGGGCAAGGTGGCCAAGGGCGGCTTCAAGCCCGGCTGGGAAGAAGCCATGCGGGAGCACGAGGTGCCGGACTGGTACATCGAGTCCTGCCGCAAGATCAAGTATATGTTCCCCAAGGCCCACGCTGTGGCCTACCTGATGAGCGCTATCCGGCTGATGTGGTTCAAGCTCTACCGCCCGGCGGAGTTCTATGCCGTTTATTTCACCGTGCGCGGCGATGATATCGACTATGAGGCCGCTGTGGGCGGTGCGGCTGTGGCCCGCGCCCACATGGAGGCGGTGAAGCGCCGCCTGAAAGAGGAGAAGAACGCCAAGGACGAGGACGTGCTGGTCAGCCTGCAGCTGGTCAACGAGATGCTGTCCCGCGGGTATGCGTTCCTGCCCATCGAGCTGGGCAAGAGCCGCGGCAACAAGTATATCGTGGAGGATGGCAAGGTGCGCCTGCCCTTCTGTGCCCTGAAGGGCGTGGGCGGCACTGCCGCCGCCTCGCTGGAGCGGGCCACCATCGACGGGCAGGAGTATATCTCCGTGGAGGAACTCCAGCAGGCCACCGGTGTGACCAGTGCCGTGCTGGAAAGCCTGCGCACCGCCGGTGTGCTGGCAGACCTGCCCGAGAGCAGCCAGGTGAGCTTCCTTCTGACCCCTTGGCTTTTGGAGGCAGGCAGGCTCAGGCTCCGAATCGTTCATCAAGTGCAACAAAAAATCCCCTGCCGGATCATTGGCAGGGGATTTTTGAGTTGTGTGGTTCAGCCCTTACGCTTCCTTTTCCATAGCGGCCAGCGGGGTCAGGTACTCCTTGCAGCACTCCTCGTACATGAGGGAGTATTCCTTGCTGGGGTTGTGGTGCATCAGGCTCTTGAGGGTGTGGGAATCGTAGTCGTCGCCCTCGCTGGTGCCCACCAGACGGGCCGCCACGTTGGAGCAGTGGTCGGAGATGCGCTCCACGTTGTTCAGCACATCCAGGAACACCACGCCGGTATCAATGGAGCAGATGCCATCCTTCAGGCGCTTGATGTGGCCGTCGCGGAGCTTCTCCACCAGAATGTCGATGACCTCTTCCAGCGGCTCCACCTGACGGGCCAGCGCGATGTCATCGTTCTCAAAGGCATCGTTGGTGCGGGTCAGGATCTGCTCCAGCGCGGAATCCAGCAGCTGCAGCTCGTTCTTGGCAATGTCGCTGAAGGAGGCCTCTTTCTCGTAGAGCTCCACAGCCTTTTCCTGAATGTTCACGGCGTAGTCGCCGATGCGCTCGAACTCGGTGACAAAGTTCAGCAGCTCGGTCACGGCGTGGCTCTCATCGTCGCCCAGCTCCTGGTCAGTCATCTTGATGAGGTAGTTGGAGATCTCCACCTCCATCCGGTCGATGAGGTTCTCCCGCACATTGATGGCGCTCACCACGTCCTCATCCATCTTGAGCAGCAGGGGAGTGGAGAGGCTGACGTTGCGGGCGGCACGGCGGGACATCTTGACCACGGCGCTCTTGGCCTGCTGCAGGGCCACGGCCGGGCTCTTGAACAGACGCTCATCCAGCACGGGCATACTCATCTCCTGCGCTTCCTCGGCGCTGTTGGGCACGGTGAGCATGGCCAGCTTGGAGAGCACACTGCTGAAGGGCAGGAACAGCAGCATGGCCGCCACACTGGAAAGGGTGTGGATGTTTGCAATGGTGCTCTTGTTCATCACATCGCCCCACACCGGGATGCCGATGGTGTACCGCACGGCGTAAATGGCAGCCAGCAGCACAAAGCTGCCGATGATGTTGAAATACAGGTGGATCAGGGCGGCGCGCTTGCCGTCCTTGGAGGAGCCGCCGATGGTCAGCAGCGGGGTAAAGGCGGTGCCGATGTGGGCACCCAGAATGATGGGGATGGCGCTGCCAAAGGTGACAAGGCCGGTGCTGGACAAAGCCTGCAGGATACCCACCGAGGCCGAGGAGGACTGGATGATGACGGTAACGACCATGCCCACCAGCACGCCCAGCATGGGGTTGGTCATGGTGACGAACAGCTCCTGAAAGGCTGCGCTCTCCCGCAGGGGGGACACGCCGGTGTCCATCAGGCTCATGCCCGTGAACAGGATGCCGAAGCCCAGCATGATCTGGCCGATGTTCTTCTTTTTGGCGTTGCGCAGGAACACATAAAAATGCAGCCGACAAATGCCACCACCGGCGCAAACGTCTTGGGCTGGATGAGGGTCAGCAGAAGGCTGTCACCCGAGATATCCGCCATGCGGATGAGCTGACCGGTGACCGTGGTACCAATGTTTGCACCCATGATGACACCCACCGACTGCGTCAGGGTCATAATGCCAGAGTTGACAAGGCCGACACAGATGACGACTGTGCCTGCGGAGGACTGGATCACGCCGGTGATGAGGGTGCCGAAAATGACACCCTTGATGGTGGAGGAGGTCAGCTTCTGCAGCACGCCCTGCATCTTGCCGCCCGCCAGCTTTTCCAGGCCGGCACCCATGATCGACATACCATAGAGGAACAGCGCAATACCGCCCAACAATGAGGTGATGTGTGTGATATCCATCTCGATACTCCTAAAAACTTCCTTTTGCTCTTAAAACAAACCAAGGACGGCCGCCCGGGGCTTCCTGCCCTGAACGCCGTCCTTTTTATTATAGCATTGAACTCCCCCGGACAACAAGCGTTTATTTTACATGTTTTTTGCATTTTTACTGCATTTCCGCGCCGTTTTGTCCTTTTGTCAACGGTTCTTTTCTTATATTTTACAGGTATTTTACATTTGAACTTTCCCCGCGCGCTCCTGACATGCTTCCGGGAACTGCCGGGAATATGTCATGCGGCCTCATCCAGCTCCTCCATGGCCTCCCGCACCGTGTCCGCCGAGAAGAGGAACACCCCGCCCCGGGTATAAACCTCCACATGGCCGCCTACAGATCGGATCTCGTACTCACTCATGGTGTTCCCTCCTGTTCCTGCAGCCCGCCTCCGGGCCGCTCCTGTTTTGTTCGACAAGAGGAGTATACCAGATGCGGGGTACGATAAGGGGGACTTTCAGAAGCGGGCATGAAAAAACCTCTGCATCGGTGGAAACTCTTTGCAGAGGTTTTCAAATCATCAGGCGGGCATGTGATCGCTCCGCTCGCTTCGCACGATGCCGAGGAAGGGCGGAACGCTTGCACGCTGCTGGCCCTTTTCGCGAGCCTTTTTCAGCTGGTACTCATGGCTGGCAACAGCATCAATAAAATCACGCTCTTTTTGTGTTGCATGATAATAATCGGTGTTGAAACGCTTGCAGACGGAAAACAGGGTATCAAGATAATCCATCGTTTCATCCGACATGGGTGCGACCTGCAGTTCGATTTCGTGATTTGCCATAATAACCCCTCCTGTTCTCAGGATAAATAGGTGCTGAAGATCTCCTGCGCGCCTTCATCAGCCAGCATCAAGAGCTTGGGGCCGCCTGGCAGCGGCTGGAAGATCGGCACAGCATGGAAATCCTGAATATAGTGTTCGTACAGTTCATCTGTCTTAGCGGCAAAGGTCACGACACCGCCGTGGCCGCTGTCAATGGATAGCTGGATGCCATAGGCGATCATCATACGACCGATACCGGTATATTTACGCTGATCTGTCAGCGTCGGGTTGCTCTGCGGGTGAGCTTCCATGTTCACGATAAAAATAGAAATGCCGTTTTGATCCTCCCGGTAAGCCCCCAGCGCAATGATCTCACCGCTTGCCGCTTTGGCGACCCGTTTTTCCAGTTGGGAGTCACGGATAAAGTCACTGGTCCAATCGGACTGCCAGCCGTTTTTTGTCACCAGAAGGTCTGACTGTGTGGCAGGCGTGATCTCCACCGGGATGCAGGCTCCGGTCTTGTTTTCTGTAACGAAATATTGCAGCAGCATCGGCACAGCCCCTTTCTGCTTCTATTTTATCATGCAGGAAGGAAAAAGGCAAATTTTCTCCCTCTTTTTCGCATTTTCGCGCGAAAAATCGCCGGAACATACTCGTTGACGACACAACCAAAAGGTGTTACACTTTGGACAACAAAACAACGCTGTGTAATGCAAAAGAAAGAGGTGTTTCCATGAACGAAATGAAGGAAGCAGTGGGGAACTGGCGGGAGGCAAAGCAGTTCAGCCCGGCGGACGAGAACGATTTCCTGCGGTGGCTGGACAAGGCCGACACCGAGGAAAAGCTCTTTTCCCGGCTGACCTTCTGGTTTACCTTCCGGGGCCTGCCTGCGGACCAGAATCAGCGGTATCATCTGGTGCAGGAGCGGGCCCGGGAGCTGCGGCTCTGGAACGGGCTGGAGCTCAAGCTCCGGCGCTGGCAGGACCGCGTGGCCGACGAGTACGAGCAGATCGGAAAGGAGGCGTTCGCGGCCGCATCGGTGAGGACTATGCCGATTACATCAACAGCCTGACCGATCCGGAGGCCGCCCCGCAGCAGGCTGCCCCGGAGCCGGAGACCGCCAAAGCCTGCCGGGGTGCAGGCGTGGTCGGCCCGGGAGCTGTCGGAGATGGAGCTGCCGCCCATCCGCCATGTGGTGGAGGGCCCTGCTGCCCATGGGCATGGGGGTGCTGGTGGCAAAGCCCAAGCTGGGCAAGAGCTGGATGGTGCTGGACCTCTGCCTTGCCGTGGCACAGGGGGAGCCGTTCCTGGGGTTCCCCACCCGGCAGCACGGCACGCTCTACCTCGCCCTGGAGGACGGCAAGAGCCGGATGCAGACCCGCCTGCGCCGCCTGCTGGAGGGAAGGCCCGCCCCCGCCAACATGCACGTCATGTTTCAGGCCCAGCGGCTGGGCGAGGGCCTGCTGGAAACGCTGGGGGAGTATCTGGATGCCAACCCGGACATCCACCTGGTCTGCATCGATACCTTATCCAAGATCAAACCCAAGGCAAAGCCCTTTGAAAATGCCTACGATGCCGACTACGACTACATGGGCAGGCTGAAGGCCTTTGCCGACAGCCGGGGCATCTGCGTGCTGCTGGTGCATCACACCCGCAAGAGCAAGAACCCCGAGGACAGCTTCGACAACATCAACGGCTCCACCGGCATCCTGGGTGCGGCGGATTTCACCATCGTGCTGGACAAGCAGAGCCGGATGGACGATGAAGCAGGCTTTCTGCTCACCGGCCGCGACATTGAGCAGTGCGAGCGGGTCATCCGCTTTGATAAGGCCCGCTGCCGCTGGGTCATGCAGGGCACGGCGGCCCAGCTGGCCGCGCAGCGCCGGGTGGCCGAGTATGAGGCAGAGCCCATCGCTCAGGACCCTGCGGGTGCTCCTGCAGCAGGGGGATGGAACGTGGAGCGGCTACTCCAAGAACCTGATGGAGATGGGCCAGCGGTACGCCCATACCGAGCTGGCACCTACTCGCAGGCATTGGCCAAGCGCATCACCGAGCTTGAGCCGATGCTGTGGGAGAGGGATGCGGTGAAGTATTGGCGCAACCGACGTGAAAATGGAGGAATGCGGCATTGCTTCAAACAGGAACGGCTGGACAATACCAACACCTGCTGTTCCGAACAAATAACTGTTAAGACTTAATTTTCGGCCTTTCCGGCTTTTTCGTCAATCAGGAATGCTGCCTTATGCCGATTTGGCCGGTTTTGACGAAAATAATGAGTATAACGAGAACCCCCTCCGGTATGGTGTGTACCGAAGGGGGTTCGTTGGGGTTTGATGGCGTGCCCTCTCAGTCTCGCTGCGCTCGACAGCTCTCCCGAAGGGAGAGCCCTTGGCATGGCGTAAAGCTCATCCTCTTTGCCAAAGCCTCTCCCTTTGGGAGAGGTGGCATCCCGCAGGGATGACGGAGAGGGTGCAAGGCCAGCTCCTGTTAAAAGTCACACTTTTTCAATTCCGTTGCGACAGCTTGCCACTTCACGCTCCAAAACTGGATAATCTGACAAAAAAAACATCCGGTCTCTTGCAATGCAGGGGGCCGGATGCTATTATATTCCCTGTAAGAACACTTGTGTTTGTGAGGTGAACAAGTTGGAACGCCGTTTTTATCTGGTGGACGCGGAGGTCCTGCCCGAGGTCTTCCTGAAAGTGGTCAAGGCCAAGGAGCTTCTGGCAAGCGGGGAAGTGCGCAGCATCTCGGCTGCCACCCGCAGCGTGGATCTTTCGCGCAGTGCTTTTTATAAATATAAGGACTGCATCTTTGATTCCGAAAATGGCCGCGAGGTCGTGACCGTAATGGCAACGCTCCGGGATGAAACAGGCGCGCTGCAAAGCCTGCTGGCGGGCATCAGCGCAGCCGGAGCAAGCATCGTCACCATCAACCAGTCCACGCCGGAAAACGGCGCTGCGTTGGTTGCCGTTACCATCCGCACCGATACCATGCAGATGACCCCTGAGGAGCTGACGGAGCGGCTGAGCCGCCAGCGCATGGTGGTGGGCGTGCACTGCGGGTATAACCTGTAAGGGCACCAAGAACAGTCAGGAAACAGGAACGAGGGTTGAACTATGGCAAAGATCGCGATTTTAGGCTTTGGCACGGTGGGCAGCGGCGTGTACGAGGTGCTGTGCCGCAATGCCGCCGGTGTTTCCCGCCGGGCCGGTGAGCCGGTGGAGGTCAAGTACATCCTTGACCCCAAGGATTTCTCCGCCCATCCGGCAGCAAACCTCTTCATCAAGAACTTCGATACCATTCTGGAAGACCCGGAGATCCGGGTGGTGGTGGAGACCATCGGCGGCACCCGCTTTGCATACCCCTATGTCAAGGCCTGCCTCGAGAGCGGCCGCAGCGTGTGCACCTCCAACAAGGAGATGGTGGCCACCTACGGCGCGGAGCTGCTGGCGCTGGCCAAGGCCCACAACTGTGCCTTCCTGTTCGAGGCCTCCGTGGGCGGCGGCACCCCCATCATCACCCCCATGCACCAGTGCCTGGCCGCCAACGTCATCACCGAGGTGGAGGGCATCGTGAACGGCACCACCAACTTCATGCTGACCAAGATGGTGCGGGAGAACCTGGGCTTTGACGAGGCCCTGAAGATCGCGCAGGAGCTGGGCTATGCCGAGACCAAGGACCCCGGCGACGATGTGGACGGCCGGGATGCCTGCCGCAAGATCGCCATCCTGTCCTCGCTGGTCTGCGGCCACCAGATCTACCCCCAGAACATCCCCACCCGGGGCATCCGGGACATCACCGTGGCCGATGTGGCTGCGGCGGAGCGGCTGAACTGCGTCATCAAGCTCATCGCGTGGATGAAGCGGGGCAACGACGGCAGCGTGGCCGCCGGTGTGGAGCCCTGCCTGGTGCCCAGGAGCCACCAGCTGGCCGGTGTGGACGATGTGTTCAACGCGGTGCTGGTCAAGGGCGATATGCTGGGCGACGTGGTGTTCTACGGCAAGGGCGCAGGCAAGCTGCCCACCGCAAGCGCCGTGGTGGCCGACGTTGTGGATGCCCTGAAGCATGGCTCCAAGGTGCACGACAGCCTGTTCTGGCAGCCTGCGGAGCCGGTGGAGGGGATGCTCACCGACCCGGCTCCCGCCGCATATTATGTGCGTGCAGCGGGCGTTGCTCCCGCCGTGGTGGAAGCAATCTACGGCAGGGGCCGTGTGGTGGATGAGCACTTTGACGGCTGCTCCTATCTGGTGGAGCAGGCCGACGCAAAGGCCATGGCCGAGGCAGCCCGCAAGGTGGAGACCGTGGGCGGCAGCGTGAAGCTGGTGCTGAAAAAGCTGCCCGAGGATGCATGAGAAAAGGGGACGGACGATGAAGATCAAAGTTTCTGTTCCGGCCACCAGCGCCAACGTAGGCTCCGGCTTCGACGCGCTGGGTCTGGCCGTGACCCTGTACAACACCGTGACCTTTGAGGAGAGTGACAGGCTGGACATCTCTGCGGCGGACGGCACCCGCATCCCCCGCAGCGAGAGCAATCTGGTGTACCGCTCGG
>ENA-OQCJ01000054-OQCJ01000054.1-human-gut-metagenome-genome-assembly--contig:-NODE-54-length-14293-cov-1.134124_pt1 | contig 14293 bp, 10 predicted proteins | sample MGYA00242501_ERZ504584 | MGnify/ENA primary metagenome ERZ504584 (study PRJEB26092, sample SAMD00036341) | human gut metagenome | host: Homo sapiens | study: EMG produced TPA metagenomics assembly of...
AGGGGGTCTATTCTCAAAAAACACTAATATTTTCGAGAATACCCCCTAAAAAAGAGGGGGTAGTTCAGAAAAAACATGTATTTTTGCGCCCAACAACCAATAAAAGGAGAGACTTATATGTCAAAAATGCGATTTTTTGCTTTGCAAGAACTTGCCAATCGGCAACCTCTTGAAGTGACCACCCCTTCAAACAAACTGTCCGACTACTACGGCAGCCATGTCTTCGACCGTAAGAAAATGCAGGAATACCTGCCTCGTGAAGCCTACAAAGCCGTGACCGACGCCATCGAAAAAGGCACTCCCATCAACCGCGAAATGGCAGACCTGATTGCCAACGGCATGAAAAGTTGGGCAAAGTCCCTCAACGTCACCCACTACACGCACTGGTTCCAGCCTCTGACGGACGGAACAGCCGAGAAACATGACGGCTTCATCGAATTCGGAGAAGGAACGGAAGTGATTGAACGTTTTTCCGGCAAACTGCTCATCCAGCAGGAACCGGATGCATCCTCTTTCCCCAACGGAGGTATCAGAAACACATTCGAAGCACGAGGATATACTGCTTGGGATGTTTCCTCACCTGCCTTTGTGGTAGATACCACACTTTGCATCCCCACTATCTTCATCTCTTATACCGGCGAAGCGCTCGACTACAAGACTCCATTGCTCAAAGCCTTGGCAGCCGTAGACAAAGCAGCGACAGACGTATGCCAGTTGTTCGACAAGAATATCACACGCGTTTATACCAATTTAGGCTGGGAACAAGAATATTTCCTCGTCGACTCGGCACTGTACAATGCCCGCCCGGACCTTTGTCTGACCGGACGTACCCTGATGGGACACTCCTCGGCCAAAGACCAGCAGCTGGAGGACCACTATTTCGGCTCCATCCCCCCACGTGTCACAGCTTTTATGAAAGAACTGGAAATCGAATGTCACAAACTGGGTATCCCGGTCAAGACCCGCCATAACGAAGTAGCTCCCAACCAGTTTGAGCTGGCGCCTATCTTTGAGAATGCCAACCTTGCCAACGACCACAACCAGCTTGTGATGGATCTGATGAAACGCATCGCACGCAAGCATCACTTCGCCGTACTGCTTCACGAAAAACCCTACAACGGCGTGAACGGCTCCGGCAAGCACAACAACTGGTCGCTTTGCACCGATACGGGTATCAATTTGTTTGCACCGGGCAAGAATCCGAAAGGGAACATGCTGTTCCTTACCTTCCTGGTAAACGTACTGATGATGGTATACAAAAACCAGAACTTGCTGCGCGCCTCCATCATGAGTGCCGGAAACAGCCACCGTCTGGGAGCCAATGAAGCGCCTCCCGCCATTCTGTCCATCTTCCTGGGCAAACAGCTGTCTTCCATCCTCGACGAGATAGCCCGCCAGATAAGCAGCAGCAAGATGACATCGGAAGAAAAGACAACACTGAAATTAGGCATCGGACGTATTCCCGAAATATTACTGGATACCACCGACCGTAACCGTACTTCTCCATTCGCCTTTACCGGCAACCGCTTTGAGTTCCGTGCCGCAGGTTCATCTGCCAACTGCGCTGCCGCCATGATTGCCATCAATGCGGCTATGGCCAATCAGCTGAACGAGTTCAAAGTATCCATCGACAAACTGATGGAAGAAGGGGTCGGCAAGGATGAAGCCATCTTCCGCATTATGAAAGAGACCATCATCGCCTCCGAGCCTATCCGCTTTGAGGGTGACGGCTACTCCGAACAATGGAAGCAGGAAGCTGCACGCCGTGGGCTGACCAACATCTGCCACGTTCCCGAAGCCTTGATGCACTACATGGATAACCAGTCCCGTTCCGTACTCATCGGCGAACGTATCTTCAACGAAACGGAGCTTGCCTGCCGCCTGGAAGTAGAACTGGAGAAATACACCATGAAGGTACAGATAGAAAGCCGTGTGCTGGGCGACCTTGCCATCAACCACATCGTACCGACTGCCGTTATCTACCAAAACCGTCTGCTGGAAAATCTCCGTGGCCTGCGCGAGACCTTCTCTCCCGAAGAATACGAAGTCCTCAGTGCCGACCGGAAAGAGCTTGTACGCGAAATTTCCAAGCGCGTAACAGCCATCAAGGTACAAGTACGCGAAATGACCGAAGCCCGCAAAGTAGCCAACCACATGGATAACTACAAAGACAAGGCTTTCGCTTACGAAGAAACCGTACGCCCTTATCTGGAAAGTATCCGTGACCACATCGACCACCTTGAGATGGAAATTGATGATGAAATCTGGCCGCTTCCGAAATATAGGGAGCTGCTGTTTACAAAGTAGGCCTCTCCCTAGCCCCTCCCCCGCAGGGAGGGGGGATAGAGATACTACGATAAACAATTAAGTTACTACGATTTACGATTTGACGGTTTACGGTTGGAGTTACTCATACAATCATAAACCCACCTGCTAATGAGCAGTTGTTTAACAATACAAACTTCAATCGTAAATCGTCTAATCGTAAATATATAGATTTTCCTTTATCTCCCCCCTACGACATCTTTTTGTCATATTTGTGCAATATTTAATTTTTTTCTTTTATCATTTGTGCTGTATAACACAGTTTTGCAGCAGTTATGGTAAAAGTAAACTTGTCTGATATTAATGTTCCGGAGTTGATTGCAGATATATGGTCTCCCTTGAATGACGAACAGCGGGAATTCCTCGCCAACCACTTCACACTCCAGAACTACAAAAAAACGAAGTCATCCATTGCGAAGGCGAGACACCTACGCATTTGATGTGTCTGCTGAGTGGAAAGGTCAAAATCTATAAAGACGGAGTCGGTGGTAGAAGCCAGATTATCCGTATGATTAAACCTGTCGAATATTTCGGTTACCGCCCTTACTTTGCAAAAACAGACTATGTCACGGCAGCATCTGCATTCGAGCCGTCTCTTGTTTGCCAATCCCATCGACTGCCTTGATCGACTCTGCTCACACAAAACAAACGACCTTGCCATGTTCTTCATCAAGCAATTGTCCGTTGACTTGGGCATTGCCGATGAACGCACTGTAAACCTGACGCAGAAACATATCCGCGGAAGACTCGCAGAATCCCTACTATTCCTCAAAGAAAGTTATGGTTTGGAGGAAGACGGCTCCACCTTGAGTATCTATCTCTCGCGTGAAGATCTGGCCAATTTGTCAAACATGACCACTTCCAACGCCATACGTACGTTGTCACAGTTTGCCACAGAACGGTTAATCACCATCGACGGGCGTAAAATCAAAATCATAGACGAAGAAAAGCTGAAGAAAATCAGCAAGATAGGATAAGGAATAAGTGACAAGGGATAAGCGATTAGGGGTTAGCATAATAAAAACACATTGTTGTCATCCTAACCCCTAATCACTAATCACTAAATCAGTCCTTTCGCAGACAAATATCTTTCCGCTTCAATGGCTGCCTGGCAACCAGTTCCGGCAGCGGTGATGGCTTGACGATAGTGAGGATCAGCAACGTCTCCGGCGGCGAATACGCCCGGCACTTTCGTACGCGGTGTTCCCGGCTCGGTGACGATATAACCTACTTCGTCCGTATCTACATAAGGTTTGAAAATATCTGAGTTGGGTTTATGGCCGATAGCCAGGAAGAAACCGTCAATAGCCACATCATAGCGCTTCTCATCAGGTTCACCCATACGCTGTACCAAATGTACACCTTCCACACCGTTCTCTCCAAACAAGCCTACGGCATTATGTTCGAACAGTACTTCAATCTTGTCATGCTTCATCACACGCTCCTGCATAATCTTGGAAGCGCGGAGATAAGGTTTGCGGACAATCAGATAAACCTTGGCAGCCAGTCCGGCAAGGTAAACAGCTTCCTCGCAGGCAGTATCTCCACCCCCTACAACAGCTACCGTTTTCTTGCGGTAGAAGAAACCGTCACAAGTGGCACAAGCGCTGACACCCATTCCCGCATATTTCTTTTCATCCTCCAGCCCCAGATACTTCGCAGCGGCACCTGTAGCAATAATCAGCGTTTCAGCCTCAATCATCTTTTCGTCATCAATCGTAATCTTGTAAGGTGCTTCAGCAAGATTGGCTGCGGTAGCAACTCCATAACGCAAATCTGCGCCAAAACGTTCGGCTTGCTTCCGCAGGTCTTCCATTAATTCCGGACCTCCGATACCTTGGGGATAACCGGGGAAATTCTCCACATCAGTAGTGGTTGTCAACTGGCCACCGGGCTGCAATCCTGCATAAAGTACCGGTGAAAGATTGGCACGGCCTGCATAAATAGCGGCAGTATAGCCGGCAGGACCCGAACCGATAATCAGACATTTTACTTTTTCTGTTTCCATCATTATATTATTTACTATTTGACTATTTACAATTTACTATTTATAAATCACCCCACGCTTCCTTCCAGCGAAATGGCAAGCAATTTCTGCGCTTCTACGGCAAACTCCATCGGAAGTTTATTCAAAACCTCTTTGGCATAACCGTTCACAATCAGCCCCACGGCATCTTCCGTAGAAATACCGCGCTGATTGCAGTAGAATATCTGGTCCTCACTGATTTTGCTGGTAGTGGCCTCATGCTCCACGATGGCCGTTTCATTGTGAATATCCATGTAGGGGAAAGTATGCGCGCCGCATTTGTCACCAAGTAGCAAGGAGTCGCACTGGCTGTAATTACGAGCATTGTCCGCTTTCTGTGCCACGCGCACCAAGCCGCGGTAAGAGTTTTCGCTCTTTCCGGCAGAAATGCCTTTGCTCACATGGTGCTCCGGGTATTCTTGCCAGATGAATTCATCTTTGTTCCCGTGTCTGCCTGCTGATGGTTATTGGTTACTGCCACACTATAGAACTCCGCTGTCGAATTGTCGCCGGAAAGGATGCAAGACGGATACTTCCAGGTAATGGCCGAACCTGTTTCCACTTGTGTCCAAGACAGTTTACTGTCCACCCCTTTACAATGGCCACGCTTCGTCACAAAGTTATAGACACCACCCCGGCCCTCGGCATCACCGGGATACCAGTTCTGCACGGTGCTGTATTTCACTTCTGCACGGTCGTGCACCACAATTTCCACAATGGCCGCGTGCAACTGGTTCTCGTCACGCATCGGAGCCGTACACCCTTCCAGATAAGAAACGTACGAATCATCATCCGCCACAATCAAGGTTCTTTCGAACTGCCCCGTATTGCGGGCATTGATGCGGAAATAGGTGGACAACTCCATCGGACAGCGTACCCCCTTCGGGATATAGACAAAAGAACCGTCGGAGAACACCGCCGAGTTCAGTGCCGCAAAGAAGTTGTCACGATAAGGCACCACCGAACCGAGATATTTCTGTACCAAGTCGGGATGCTCGCGCACGGCCTCGCTGAATGAGCAGAAGATGATTCCTTTCTCCATCAGCGTCTCCTTGAAGGTAGTCTTTACAGACACCGAGTCCATAACGGCATCCACAGCCATACCGCTTAACGCCATCTGCTCTTCCAGCGGAATGCCCAGCTTATTGAAAGTCTTTATCAACTCAGGGTCCACCTCATCCATACTCTTCGGACCCTCCTTCTTCTTCGTAGGGTCAGCATAGTAGGATATGGCCTGATAATCTATTTCGGGAATGCGGAGATGTGCCCAGGTAGGCATCTCCAACGTCAGCCAGTGGCGATATGCCTTCAGGCGGAACTCCAGCAACCATTCCGGTTCTCCCTTCTTCTCAGAGATAAGCCGCACTACATCTTCATTCAGCCCGCGCTCAATGATGTCTGTATGCACGTCGGTCGTGAAACCGTACTTATACTTCTCCTGAGTGAGTTCCTTTACATATTTATTGGGTTCTTCTTGTTGCATCACTTCTATAATTACAAATTATGAATTACAAAATCACGGCTCACGGTATCAGTCAAAGTCTCCGTTTACAATCTGCTCCGTAACCGCCTTTGCCGCGGGAAAGAATATCTCGGCAAACTCTTCCATAGGATAATATAACACTGATTCTTTCTTTTTTGTTTTGCTAATCAGCGTATTGTCTCCATCTATAAATTCGATGACACCAATCAGCAGGCTCGTCAGCAGGAGGTACTTCAAAGCTCCTAGACCGGCCCCCAACCAATGATTGAGCCAACCCAGCGAGACGGCCTCCATTGCCCGGGTCAGCAGAGAAGCCACCAGGGAGAAGAGCAAAGGAACAGCCAGCCAGATGAGGACAAATGCCAGTACTTGCGCCACTGTCATAGAGTCCGTCAACGTGGGGCACAGCTTCGCTGCCAACGAGGCATACAACGCCTTTGCCGCCAGCAGACCGACAATCAGCCCCAGCAAAGAGGCCAATTGCTTCACAAAACCTTTCATGAAGCCGATGATTGTGCCCAAGCCGAAAACAGCCAATATGATGATATCTATAATTGCCATAAAATTAATGTACCAATGTGCAAATGTGCTAATGTGCTAATATGCAAATATGCTAATGGGGCAATGAGCAAATAGCTAATATGCAAAATGTGCCAATTGCCCTGCGGCATTTTCTGTACGCGCAGCCAATTGGCACATTAGCATATTTGCACATTATTCAATTATAATGTTTGCTTCACTTCTATTTCTTCGTAAGATTCGATAATATCGCCCACCTTGATGTCGTTGCAGTTTGTCAGGCTGATACCGCACTCGAAGTTGGTACCTACCTCCTTCACGTCGTCCTTGAAGCGCTTCAGGGCATTGATGGCACCTGTAAAGATTACGATACCGTCGCGTATCAAGCGGGCCTTGTCGCTGCGTTTCACCTTTCCGGTCTTGACCATGGCACCTGCCACCAGTCCCACCTTCGTGATGTTGAACACTTCGCGCACCTCGATAGTTGCCGTTATCTGCTCCTTCAATGTCGGTGCCAGCATACCTTCCATGGCAGCCTTCACCTCTTCGATGGCATCGTAGATGACGGAGTACTTGCGGATATCCACACCCTCCTGCTCTGCCATCTTGGCGGCAGCACCCGAAGGACGTACCTGGAAACCGACGATAATCGCATCCGAAGCGGCAGCCAGCGAGACATCCGATTCGGAAATCTGACCGACACCCTTGTGGATTACGTTTACCTGCACCTGCTCCGTAGACAGCTTGATTAAAGAGTCGCTCAACGCTTCCACAGAACCGTCCACGTCACCCTTCACAATCACGTTCAGCTCATGGAAGTCACCCAGCGCCAGACGGCGACCCACTTCGTCGAGCGTCAGCATCTTCTGCGTACGCAGACCTTGTTCACGCTGCAACTGTTCGCGCTTGTTGGCAATCTCGCGTGCTTCCTGCTCCGTTTCGATTACGTGGAACGTGTCGCCAGCAGCAGGTGCACCGTTCAAGCCCAATATCAGGGCAGGTGTAGAAGGACCAGCCTCCTGCATGCGCTGGTTACGCTCATTGAACATAGCCTTCACCTTACCGTAGCTGGTACCCGCCAGCACGATGTCGCCCATCTTCAAGGTACCGTTGGAAACGAGTACCGTAGCCACATAGCCACGACCCTTATCCAATGAGGACTCGATAATGGAACCGGTAGCACGGCGGTTCGGGTTTGCTTTCAGCTCCAGCATTTCTGCTTCGAGCAGCACTTTCTCCATCAACTCGGGTACACCGATACCCTTTTTGGCAGAGATATCTTGCGACTGATACTTACCGCCCCACTCTTCCACCAGGAAGTTCATGGCAGCCAGCTCTTCCTTAATCTTGTCGGGGTTGGCAGTCGGTTTATCAATCTTATTGATTGCAAATACAATAGGAACACCCGCAGCCATGGCATGGTTGATGGCTTCCTTTGTCTGCGGCATCACGTTGTCGTCAGCAGCCACAATGATGATGGCAATATCCGTAGCTTTGGCACCACGGGCACGCATGGCGGTAAACGCCTCGTGGCCCGGAGTATCGAGGAATGTAATCTTACGTCCGTCGTCCAGTGACACGTGGTAGGCACCGATGTGCTGTGTGATACCACCCGCTTCACCGGCAATCACATTCGCCTTACGGATATAGTCGAGCAATGAAGTCTTACCGTGGTCTACGTGACCCATCACCGTTACAATCGGAGCGCGAGGTTCCAAATCTTCCTCATCATCCTCTTCCTCTACGATGGCCTGCGCCACTTCTGCGCTTACATATTCTGTCTTGAAGCCGAATTCCTCAGCCACCAGGTTGATGGTCTCGGCATCCAGACGCTGGTTGATGGAAACCATCATACCGATGCTCATACAAGTAGCGATAACCTGCGTAACGGAAATATCCATCATGCTCGCCAACTCATTGGCAGTCACGAACTCGGTCAGCTCAATATCTTGCTTTCCGCCATTTCCTGGTCTTCCAGCTCCTGCATACGGCTGGATGCCATGTCACGTTTCTCCTTACGGTATTTCGCACCCTTATTCTTGCCTTTGGAAGTGAGGCGTGCCAAAGTTTCCTTTACCTGCTTTGCTACATCTTCCTCGCTAACCTCCTGCTTGATGACCGGCTTCTTGAAGCGGTCCTTATTGCGGTTGCGGTTATTATTGGCATTGTTTCCACCAGGCTGGTTTCCACCTTGCGGGCGGGCACCCTGACCTTGCTGGGCACCTGCGTGTCCACGGTCGTTGCCACCACGCTGGAAGTTGGAAGCATTGTTGATGTCCACTTTCTCCTTATTGATACGGACACGTTTCTTCTTGCCGTTGGCATCGCCGGCAGCGGTATCCTTCAACTTGCTGTCATCACGGCGGATTTCCTTGATGATAGCTTCCTTCATCTGCTTCTTCTGATCCTGGCGAATCTTTTCCTTCTCTTCACGCTCCTTGCGTTTCTCCTCTTTCGATTTCTTCTTCGGGCGTGTGGATTGGTTCAAGGCCGCCAAGTCTATCTGTCCGATGACATTAATCTTCGAAACAAACTCAGGCTGATGTATCTTGAAGATTTCTTCTCCTTCTTCTTTCCCCTCTTTTTCAGCCGGTGCTTCTTCAGCCACCGGTGCGGGAGCAGGCGCTTCTATCATTTCTTCCTTTTTAGATTCTTGTTGAGCCTCTACAACCGGAGCAGGCTCTTCCTTGACAACGGGTTGTGGCTGCGGTTCCGAAACAGGCTGCGGCTCGGGCTCAGATGCCGGCTGTACCTCCGGTTGCGGCTGTGGTTCCGGTTGGGGAGCAGGTTCCGGTTTCGGCGTTTCTACAACTACCGGTTCCTCCACCTTCTTCTCCTCTACCGCTTTTTCCGCTTCTTTCTCTTTTTCCTGAGCAGGAGCAGGTCTACGGTTCAGTTTGTCCAAATCAATCTTGCCTACCGGCTTGAACTTCGGACGTGCGTCTTCCGGAACAACCGTCTTAATCTCCTCGGGCTTCGCTTTCTCCTGCGTTTCCTTATAGCCGTCAATAGACACGGACGCCTTGTTGCGGTCCTTGCTCTGACGTTCCTGGCTGAAACGCTCCGACTTTATCTTAAGGTCCTTATCTGTACTAAACTCCTTTTTGAGCAGTTCGAACTGTTCATCCGTAATTTTTGTGTTCGGATTTGCCTCAACGGTAAATCCCTTCTTTTGCAGGAACTCGACAGCCGTCGTAATCCCTACATTTAAATCTCTTGTTACTTTGTTTAACCTTATCGTCATACTAATTTAATGAATTAATGTGCCAATATGCTAATGTGCTAATTGGCTGAGAAAAAAGGAGTGTGCACTTCATCCGATATGCTATCTGCATTGGCACATTAGCATATTACCCACATTACCACATTACTGCTCCTCCTCTTCAAACTCCTGTTTCAAAATGCGCAATACCTCGTCCACCGTCTCTTCTTCGAGGTCCGTCTTCTCAATCAACATCTCACGGGGAGCGTTCAACACAGCCTTAGCCGTATCGATACCGATAGCCTTGATGGCATCGATAACCCAACCGTCTATTTCATCACGGAATTCGTCCAAGTAGATGTCTTCATCCTCTATGGCCTCATCCAACTCACGGAACACGTCGATGGTGTACTCAGTCAACATACTGGCAAGCTTGATATTCAAACCGCCTTTACCGATAGCCAGCGACACCTCTTCGGGTTTCAAGAACACTTCAGCCTTGCGTTCTTCCTCGTTCAAGCGGATGGAAGAAATTTTGGCAGGGCTCAAGGCACGCTGTATAAACAACTGGATATTGGACGTATAGTTGATAACGTCGATATTCTCGTTGCGAAGCTCGCGGACAATACCATGAATACGGCTACCCTTCACACCCACGCAGGCACCTACCGGGTCGATACGGTCATCGTAGCTCTCAACGGCAATCTTGGCACGCTCGCCGGGGATGCGGGCAATCTTCTTGATGGTAATCAGTCCGTCATTGATTTCGGGTACTTCCATTTCGAACAGACGTTGCAGGAAGACGGGCGACGTACGGCTCAGGATAATCTTCGGATTATTATTCTTGTTGTCCACACGTGCCACTACAGCGCGGGCAGTCTCGCCCTTGCGGTAGAAGTCACTCGGTATCTGTTCGGTCTTGGGCAGCAACAATTCGTTGCCTTCATCATCGAGCAGCAGCATCTCTTTCTTCCAAATCTGGTAGACTTCCGCATTGATGATGGTACCCACTTTATCAATGTATTTGTTGTAAATACTATCTTTCTCCAGTTCCAATATCTTGGAGGCCAGTGTCTGGCGCAAGTTCAAGATGGCACGGCGACCGAAGTTCGCGAAGATAACTTCATCCGTCACTTCCTCGCCCACTTCATAAGAAGCATCAATCTTTTGTGCTTCGGACAATGCAATCTGCAGGTTCGGGTTTTCCAAATCCTCGTCTGCCACTACCTCACGGTTACGCCATATTTCGAAGTCACCCTTGTCCGGGTTTACAATTACGTCGTAATTCTCATCGGTACCGAACATTTTCGCAATCACACTACGGAACGACTCCTCGAGTACGCTTACCATCGTGGTTCTGTCGATATTCTTCAGTTCCTTAAATTCCGAAAATGTATCTATCAAGCTGACAGTTTCTACTTTTTTGGCCATAGTCTTATTTAAAACTGATTAAGTATTTAGTGTATTTTATCTCTTCATACGTAAAGGTCAAGTCCTCGTCCACCAGCTTGGGACGCTTGGCACCTTCCTCTTTCACTTTCTTCTGAATGGTCACGACGAAATGCTGTTCGTCGGCTTCCTTCAACACGCCGCTGAGCTTGCGGCCGTCCTTTGCCAGCACTTCCACTTCCTTGCCGATGTGGTTAATGTACTGCTGCAGTACCTTGAAGGGCTGTCCGATGCCGGCCGAACCGACTTCCAACTCATAATCCTCATCCTCACGGTTCAACTTGGACTCGATGTAGCGGCTCAGCTCTACACAGTCCTCAATCCAAACACCTTCTTTGTGGTCTATTTCCACCAAAATCTTGTCATCCGGGCTGATTATGACCTCCACCAGGAAGTACTCCTTATCTTCCAGCCACTCGTCTACAATCTGACAAACTGTTTTCTTTTCTATCATAGATTAACCATTAGGAACAAAAAAGAGGAGCTCAATCGCCCCTCCACCTTTCATCCGTTTCGGTTGCAAAGATATAAATAATCTGTTCGACTACAAAATATTAGAGAAAAAAAGATTGATTTAACGGTTCAAACGAGAATTATATTACAGACACGCCCTTTCAACACTTCAAGATAAAGTGTAAAACATAATAATCTTATGAGACAGAAGCTTATACTTTATGAAATGAATTATCACGTTCCATACTGCATGAGATGCACATGTCAAGCACAACGAGATGCACATCTCGAACAACATGAGATATACATCTCATGCGTACAATCTCTATTGTTTCAGGAAAAGAAGTAAGGAGGTACAAGCGGAAAAAAGATACTGTTGAAAGACAACGCGGAAAAATAAAAGGCCGATAGCTTGTTTCATGCTATCGGCCCTTTTACTATGGTTCTAAAGGTCTAAAAGACCTTGTCGTATCACTTATTCGGAGTCTCCCACTTCTTGGTATCCGTACAAACCACGTTCACAGTCTGGTCACCCGTCTGGATGCGGAAGTCACCTTTCTCCAGAATCCACTTGCCATCATAGCCTACGAAAGCAAGGTCGGAGCCTTTCAGTTTCAGAGTCACGGTCTTTGTCTCGCCCGGTTTCAGTTCCACTTTCTCGAAAGCGCGAAGACGGCGGGTATCGGGAGTAAGGGAGGCAACGAGGTCACTGCTGAAGAGCAACACGCTCTCCTTGCCGACACGGTCACCGGTATTCTTCACATCTACAGTGAAAGTAAGCACATCATCAGCGGTAAAGTCCGACTTATCCACCTTGAGGTTACTGTATGCAAAAGTAGTATAACTCAATCCATAACCGAACGCCCACTGTACAGATACTTGCGCATCGTAGTTATAAGCACCTTCCATCTGCTTGCCGATGTGTTCGCACGGTTTGTAGTCGTACGTAATCAGAGAGTTGATTTCTTTCGGATAAGTGAAAGGCATCTTTCCGCTGAAGTTGGCGTCGCCGGCAATGAGGTTTGCCAACGCATCGCCACCATAGTTGCCCGGAAGCATAGTATTGACAACCGCTTTGGCCAGTGGTTCGATGTCGGCAATCAGACGGGGACGACCCTCGTTCAGTACCAGAACGATGGGTTTGCCGGTCTTGGCAAGAGCTTTCACCAGGTCGAGCTGATTCTGGGAGAGGAAGAGGTTTGTCAAGTTACCCGGAGTCTCGCAATAAGAGTTCTCACCGATGCAAGCCACGATGTAGTCGGCACCCGCAGCGGCAGCTACAGCTTTCTCTATCTCCGGAGTGTTTTCTTCCCACCAGTTGCCACCTTGCTTATAAGTGACGCCGGCTTCGTAGATGATATTCTCCGCACCGAATTTATTGGTGAAGGCCTCGAGGATGGTATTATATTGGCCTGCATGCTCATCGGCCTTGTCACCCTGCCAGGAGTAGGACCAGCCACCGTTGAGGCAACGCATGGAGTTGGCATTCGGACCGGTAACCAGCAACTTCTTGCCTTTTGCCAGCGGCAATATGCCGTCTGTATTCTTCAGCAGTACCAAAGACTCTTCGGCAGCCTGGAGTGCGGCGGCGGCATGTTCTGCACCACCGAACAAGGGGAAGTCTTTCAAATCATAATAGGGCTTTTCAAACAGGTTCAAGCGATACTTCAGGCGCAGTACACGACGGACAGCATCGTCAATGCGGCTCATGGGGACTTCGCCTTCTTCCACCAGCTCCTTCAAGAGTGTACAGAACTTCCAGTCGTACGGGTCCATAGACATGTCGATACCGGCATTGATGGCAAGCTTGATGGCTTCCTTCTTATCCTTGGCAATGTGGTCGCGGCTATAAAGGTTGTTGATGTCCGCCCAGTCAGTCACAATCATACCGTCCCAGTTGAGGTCTTCTTTCAGCCACTTGGTCAGCAGCTCATAGTTGGCATGGAAAGGCAGACCGTTGTTCATGGCGGAGTTCACCATCACGGAGAGGGCACCTGCCTTCACCATTTCCAGATAAGGAGCGAAATGCTTCTCACGCATATCCTGCTCGGTGATGGAAGACGGTGTACGGTCCTTACCGGAAACGGGAACACCATAACCCATATAGTGCTTCATACAAGCGGCAACGTTGTTCTCGCCAATCAGGTTGGGGTTCTCGCCCTGGAAACCGATAACTGCTTCACGTCCCATTTCGGCATTGACGTAGGCGTCTTCACCATAGTTTTCCCACATACGAGGCCAGCGCGGGTCACGTCCGAGGTCGGTCACCGGAGCATACGTCCAGGGAATGCTTCCCGCCTTTGTTTCATAAGCGGAGATGCGTGCACCTTCGCGAGTCAGTTCACGGTTGAAGGTAGCTCCCATATTGACGCCTTGCGGGAAGAAAGTACCGCCCAACGTATAGGTAGTTCCGTGTATCTGGTCTACACCGTACACACAAGGAATACCCATCACCTCCATGGACTTCTCCTGAATGCGTTTGATGATTTCCTGCCACTTCTCCACGCTCTGTGCCACACCGTTGGGTACGTTCAAGATGGAGCCCACTTTGTATTTTCCGATGACAGAGTCGAGCATCGCCTCGTCCAACTGGAAGCCCTTGGCATTCTCGATGCCCTGAATGCGCATATAGAGCTGCATCATCACGTCCTGTGAAGGCATCTCCTTGCCCAGCTTGAACTCTTTCTCCAGCTTGTATTTCTTGATGATTTTTTGCAGGTCTTTCACCGTGATGTTCTTCGGGTCGAGACCGGCGAAGGGATTGGCGCGTTTTCTGCAAGAGGTCGATGGTGAGTTCGCACATCTGACCGACTTTTCTCGTCCAGCGTCATCTTCT
>ENA-OQCJ01000055-OQCJ01000055.1-human-gut-metagenome-genome-assembly--contig:-NODE-55-length-14249-cov-0.927418_pt1 | contig 14249 bp, 14 predicted proteins | sample MGYA00242501_ERZ504584 | MGnify/ENA primary metagenome ERZ504584 (study PRJEB26092, sample SAMD00036341) | human gut metagenome | host: Homo sapiens | study: EMG produced TPA metagenomics assembly of...
CTATTGAGCAGGGACAGGCATTCCTCGAAGAAAACAAAAAAGGACCGGGCGTAGTTGTCCTTCCCAGCGGACTACAATATGAAATCATCAAAGAAGCTCTTTTAGAGCGCATCCGCACCGGACAGTTTTCTTCCGATGCCGTGTTCTGCACGGAAAAAATGCTCTCGGAGCAATATGAGGTAAGCCGCATCACAGCAAAGCGGGCGATTGAAGATCTGGAACAGCAGGGAATCCTGTATCGAAAACGCGGCGTTGGAAGCTTTGTCTCGCAGAAAATCCCACCGGTTTCCTCCTCCGCATCAGAAACCGACAGCAAATCAAAAATGGTTTCCCTGCTGCTTCCCTTTGCCACAACACAGGGAAACATTTCGGAAACGATTGGTTCCTTAAGTGCCGCACTGGCGGAAAAAGGATACTTTTTAAGCATTCATATCACCGGCTCTTCCTCTCCGAAGGAACGTGCCACACTGGAACTGCTCCGTTCTCAGAATATCGCCGGACTTGTCTACTATCCCAAGCGTGACAATATCCACCTGGAACAGTTAAACGATTTCCTGTTTGCAAACCGCCCGGTTGTCATCATCGACAAGCAGACCGACTGTCCGTATTTAAACAATGTTGTCTGCGACAATTACGATGGCGGACGGCAGCTCACCCGCCACCTTCTGGAACAAGGGCATCGCAACATCGCCTTTTTCACAACAGCTCCCCTTTCCGAAACCTCGTCGGTCCGTGATCGTTTCGGCGGATTTTTGCACGAAATAAAAGCCGCCGGAATCATGCCCGATTCCCGGCAGCTTATCACCTGGCCACATGCACTTTCTACAGAAGATGCCCTTTCAACAGAAATCACACCTTTTCAACAGCAGCTCCTTACCCTGCGGCAAAATGGAATTACTGCACTTCTCGCAGAAAATGATCAGGTTGCCGAACTCATCTTTCTCGCCTGCCGTACCATTGGCCTTAGGATTCCGGAAGATCTCTGCTCTGTGGCTTTTGATGACACGAGTCTCAGCCGGAGTCTTGAAATTACCTCTATTCATCAGGACTTTGAAAGCATCGGACGGGAAGCCAGCCGGATTCTCCTTTCCACACTGGAAAACCCTGCGGCGGAACCGGAAAAAATTGTACTGCCGGTGACACTTGTTCCCCGGGCATCCTCGCTTCGAATGATAAAAACAGAATCCTAAAACCAGATCATTTTTCATCTGAATTTTCTTCCAGAAATTTTCGGATCTTCTCTGGCGGCAGCAATGCATAAATACTTTTATGGAATGTTGCCGCCACTTCCAGTTCTCCGTAATATCCTGTACGCACATCACAATTTCCCTGGAACGCCTCCCGCAGTGTCGCATTCAGCGCTGCTCCCTCATCACTGTCCATAAAATCTTTCAGCATCCGGCAGCAGGTGTGCGTGTTTTCATAATAGCGGCGGTATGCCGGATGAAATTCCCGCATCCATCCGCTCACGGATACACAGAACAACGCCGTCGGATGGATCACCGGCTGATAAAGAAGACGCCATTTTTCCTGCTGTACTGGATCTACCGCAAACGCAAGCAAAGAAACTTTCAGCTCTTCCATAAAACCCGGATAATCTTCCTCCGTCAGAGAGATAATTTTCTGATTGCGCAGATACTGGTTGATATTCGTCGCATCAATCTGCTCCGGAGAAATGTACTGTAAATAACGGGACATCATTTTCAAATCCGTACCTGCGTGCTCAATCGTATGCTGTGTGATTTTCTGCCACAAAAACTGCTGATATTCCGTAACCGGCGTATCCAGATATGCCATCACAAATACTGTGCCAGCAGCCGGGCATCCCGGGATTCCATCTGATTCCGGGTAGGATCTTCCGGGCAAAAATCGGTATCTGCAAGCATCCCCGCAAGCTGGTCAAGCGACTGGCACACAGGAGCTGTCCGCTCAGACGATCCATTTCGCTGATCGTCTGCTGAATGGTAAGCATCTGCGACTGGAGTGCATTCAGCTGTTTATGCAGATAAAATGGTGTTGTGCGCGGCTTGTGAAGAATCGCGCGGATATCCGCCAGTGAAAGTCCTGCCTCGCGCAGCTTGCGGATGATAAAAAGTTTTTGAATATCTGCTTCTGAAAAATCATGGTAACCGTTATGTTCATCAACAACGGGCGAAATCATCTTCTGATCGATATAATAATAAACCGTCCTCCTGGACAATCCTGTTTTTTTGATTACTTCCTGAATTCTCATCGTTGCACCCCGTTTTTCCTTTTGTCCAATCATTCCCCCGCATTCTGACTGTTTCTCTTTTTTTCACTCTTTTTCTTTCTGTTTTTCCTGAACCGCCCGTTTTATTCTTCGATGATCTCCTTTTTTTCATCCCAGATTTCATTTTCGTATCCTGTGATCTTCATTTGCGGATGTAATTCGTAGTTTCCATATTTCTTTTTTAAATTCATTTGGATTCTTTTCCTTTTCTTAATTTTTCTTCCATCCATTGGGTTGTTTCCTGCGCCGATCAGACCTATCATCTTTGTTTCAACGCTTTCGCATCTGGCGGATTTCGCACTTCTGTCCGGTTTCGTTTTTTTACATGTCATATGTTTACAGTTCCACCGTGTACTTATAACGATTTCCCGGATAATAGCAGATCGAATATTCAAAAACCTCGCCGCCCTTCCGAAATGTCTGCCGTGTCCGGATAAAAATAGGCATCTGCGCATCAATTTTCAGTGCTTTCTGCACCTCTTCCGATGGAAGTGCCGCCTCAAGCGTATCCCGGCCGGATTCAATATAGATTCCATGCTCCTCCCACAGATACTGATACAGCGATTCCATGTATGGCTCCGGCTCTGTTGGCAGTTCGCAGATTTTTTTCAGATACGTAATGGTATAGACCATGGGTTTTCCCACAGCATTCCTCACACGTTTCAGGCAATAACATGGCTCCGTCAATGGAATCTGCAGACTTCTTGCTACCGTTTCCCCGGGACTGATCAGTTCCATCTTGCAGTATGTTGTCTGCATTTCGATATGATGCTTTTTCATTTCTTCCGTGAAGCTGATGACACCTTCCATCTGCTCTTCGACTTTCTCGTAGACAACATCTGTTCCGATGCCGCGCCGTGCACGGGCGTAACCGCTCTGTACCAGATTCGTCATCGCCTGGCGTACTGTCACACGCGAAAGCTCGTACTTTCCCATCAGCTCTTTTTCTGTTGGCAGAAAATCTCCTTTTTTGTACGTGCCGCATTCGATCTGCTGTTTCAGAATCTGTTCCAGCTGCGCATACAGCGGCGGTGCTCCCGGATTTCTATCCATTTTTGCAGTTTCTCCTTCTTCTTTTCTCTCCATAGCATTGTATTTTTGTTTCTGAAAATATTTTTGCTCTATTGTGTTTTTTCAGGAAACTGTGACAACAGGCCTTCCATGGCACGGCCGGATGTTTCCGTTTCTATCTGAATCCGAATCTTTCTTTTCTCGCACTCTCTTTCCAGTTCTTTTCCAAACCAGGAAAAACTTTTTGCAATCTGTCCGCCCAGAAGCAGCAGATCCGGCTGATATTCCTCCAGCACAGGAAGAAGGCCAGCCGCCACATCTGCTCCAAATCTTCTCCAGACTTCTTCTGCCTCCATGTTTCCCGCTTTTACCAGACCATGCAATTCTTTTCCACTCCACACTTTTCCTGTCACAGCCAGGCTAATCTGCTCCAGCCCGCGCACAGAAAGATAATCGTCCAAAATGGAATCTCCAAACGGCTGTTGATAAATCCATCCATTTTCCGGCACACCTTTTCCTGTTTTCACCGTTTTCCCGTTTTCTACAAAAGCCGACCCGGCGCCGGTTCCGATGCAGACGCACAGAATTTTATCTACATCACGACAGTTTCCGTACCAGCTTTCTCCCAGTGCAAATGCTTCAATGTCATGTAAAAACAAAAATCGTGCTGATCCAAGTTCCGGCACGCGCGCCTTGATCTCTCTTTCCAGTGGAATCCCGTAAATGGCATCGTACTTATTCAGTCTCTGCATCCGGCTGATTCCATTTTCATAATCAAACGGACCCGGAATCGCCATCCCAACTCCGACAACACTTCCGTCTGCTTCTCTCATCAGTTCCCGGCAGATCTTTGCAAAATTGTCCAGAATCTTCTCTGCGCTCTTCTGCGCCTGTTGCTGGAAATTTCCGGATTTTCGTTCTTACTCCATTTCTGTCCGACACACTTCCTTTGATTTCCGTTCCGCCAACATCCAGAAGGATATATTTTTTCTTCTCCATCCCGCTTCCGTCCCTTTTCATCTTTTCCCTGTATTTTTTCTGTTTATATGCCACTAGGATCTCATTTCTTTGTATTGGTTCTCCTGCCGCCTTGTTATAATGTTATAACCTATTCATTTTTCTGTTGCAAGCGCCTGTCTGCAATTTTGTCTGCTTTTGCAAAACTTTGTGAAAACGCGATAATACGTTTTATGCACTTGGCGCAGAACGCAAAAAATCCCCTGTTTCCAGGGTTTTTTATACACTCCGGACAGAGGATTTTTCTTATTTTCTACTTATTTCAATACATTTTCCAATTTAACAAAAAGGTTGTCCATCATCCTGCACCACACTCTGCAGACTCTTTTCCCCGACATAGTTTCCAATCGCAAACAATGCCTTATACAAAAAATTAACCGCCCCCTGCAATTCTTCGTCTTGCTCTTTTGTTTCTTTCCGAAGCTGCTGCAGTTTTTCTGCCATCGGAAACAATTCCGCAAGAATCTGCTCTTTTCGTGCCCGGTCCGACGGTTCATCTGTCTCCATTTCTTCGAGATCATAGTTATCTGTTCTGCCGCATTTTCCCTTGCACACTGCGCAATCCGGATTCAGACGGTTCTTTTCTGCCTCCACGCGTACAATCCAGGATTTCCCCTCTTCTTCCCTCAGCTCCTTTTCCGGATTTGCCGCACAAATTCCGCCAAGCAGAATCTCATGCGTGGCTTTGTCCGGGCGGTGACCATTGCTGTCACCGCTGGAAAACTCCTGCGATTCACCTTTTGCTGCTTCTCCTCTTCCATCTACCGACCGGGCCAGACCGATCAGCGCACCAAGAAGCTCCTTTTGTATCTTCGTCATACTCATTTTTCTAATACCTCTTACCGAGCTTTTCATTTTTTTCGTCTTACGTATTCCACAAAGCAGAATGTACCAATTTTAAAAATACTTTTAAGGGCACACGCTAATTACTATATCTGATTTTCTACAAAATTTCCCCCTCCGTAGAAATCACCACGTTTTCACCGGAATCTTCTTTCCACTCTCTTTCAGTGCCATCTTCACGGCACGCTCCATTCCTGCGCGCACGGAACCTCCATGCGTGCAACCGTGATACTCTTAATATCATTCCTCATGAAAATCCGCGCAAGTTTCTCGGAATAATCGATATCGTCAAGTTTTGTACAGCCTACGAGAACGACATGATCCCGAATAAAATCCTGGTGGAAGTTTCCATACGCATACGCTGTACAATCCGCCGCAACGAGAAGGTCTGCTCCTGCAAACATCGAAGCCCGCTCCTGCACCAGCTTGATCTGCACCGGCCACTGGCGGAGCCGGGACGGAACTGCTGCAGAATTTTCCTGCGCATCTGCACGGTCAATCGCCCAGCTGTTTTCACCTGCTTTTCCTGCTCCGGTATTCTCCTGTCCGGCCGCCTCTTTTGCCTTCCGCTGGTTCTCTTTTACCGCCTCCTCATCGTACGGCAGCGCCTCCCGCTCCACAAACGAAATCGCATCTGCCGGACAGACCGGCAGGCAGTCACCGAATCCGTCGCAGTAGTCATCCCGGATCAGCTTTGCTTCCCGTCAACCATCGCAATCGCACTTTCATGACAGGCATGCGCACAAAGCCCGCATCCTGTACATCTGTCTTCCTCTATCTGAACAATTTTTCGAATCATCGCTGAATCTCCTTTTTTCTCTTTGTTTCTCAATACCTGTTTGTTTCTCAACCATGATATCATACTTTATCCCTGTTTTGACAGTTGTTTTTTCTAGTAGTTTTTTCCTACAATACCAACTCTTCGTCCAAAGCCAGCGAATAAATAATCTTCTCTTTCACCTTTTTTCCTTGTCGTCCGCTCCAGTGCCTGCTGGTAGTAGGCGAGCTGTTTTTCATACCGCTTTTTCAGCTCCCCGGCTTCTTTCACACGGTCCGTTTTGTAGTCCACAAGAACAATCTCATCCCCCTCCGGGAACCATGCGTCAATGATTCCCTGCACGAGAATGGTTTCATCTTCCGGATAGGACGGATCTGCCTCACTTGCCGGAACGGACATCACAAACGGCTGCTCCCGTTTCAGGGTTTCATTCAAAAAGGCATTCCGCATCCGCATTCCAACCGAACTTTTTGCGAAAGCGAGGATCGATTTGAAATAAATGCATTCCGCTGCTTCTTTCGTCATCTTTCCTTCTGCAATCAATTCCTCCGTCTGTGCCATCAGCTCTGTGATGCTGTACGCTCTGCGGTAATCGAGACATTCCAGCAGGCGGTGGTACGCCGTTCCGCGGTCAGAGCCCGTCAGAGCCGCAACATGATCCTTTTTCAGAAAGCCCGGCACAATTGGTACGAGTTCTTCCTGCGCGAACAGCTCTTTTCCGATCTCGGATTCCTCCATCCCGGCCTTCTTCAGCTGCGAAACGGTAACTTTTACCGGAATCTGTTTTTCCTTCTCATACGGATACTGGTAGGCAAACCGCTCCTCCACAAGTTCCTTCAGCGCCGTTTCTCTCGGCGGCTGCTTCGGAATTTCCATGATTTTCTGCTCATTCACCGCGCGCTCCATCTGATGCAGCACCTCTCCCTCAACAAGTCCTGCCGGTGATACAAGGCGGATCGTTACCGGAATTTTCTCCGCATACAGCGGATTGTCCGCATTCCCTGCCAGACCAAATTGTTCATACAGCCCGTCGAAACACCGGTTTCTCGAAAATGCCGGCAAAATCCAGTCGAGATACCCGGATGCACTGCTCAATGTCTGATACGACAGCAGCTCCTCCTGCCGCCCCGCATGCGCCGCGCACTGCTTCACGCGGCTCTCCAGCTTCGACGCCATGCCCGTCATAATCAGCTTCTCCTTCGGTCGCGTCATGGCAACGTAAAGCACCCGCAGCTCCTCCGCCAGATTTTCCAGCTTCATGCTCTGCCGGATGATCTGCCGCGGCAGTGTCGCCTGACGGACGCGGTGCTCCGGATCGATCGCATCCGCGCCGATGCCCATCCGGGAATGGAGTACAAGCGCCGCACGGCTGTCCATCTGGTTAAACGATTTGCCCATGCCCGAGAGGAATACAACCGGGAATTCCAGTCCTTTACTCTTGTGAATACTCATGATACGCACCGTGTCTGCGCTCTCCCCGTAAATATTCACCTCGCCGAAATCGACTTCATACTTCTGAAGCTGCTCGATATAACGGATAAAGTTGAACAGTCCACGGTAACTCGTCGCCTCAAATTCCACCGCCTTTTCCACCAGCATCTCCAGATTTGCCCGCCGCTGCACACCACCCGGCATTGCAGATGCATAGCGCCGTAGCCCGTCTCCTCGAGAATCTGTGTGATCAGCTCATGGATCGGCGTATACGGCACGCGGCTTCGCAGCGTTTCGAGCTGTGCAAGGAACCTCCTCAGCTTCTCCCGGAGTGCTTCATCATCCCCCATCGCCGCATATTTTCCACATGCCTCGTAAATTTTCACGTCTTTATCCACACAACGCACCGCTACAAGCTCCGTGTCTGTGCATCCGCAGATGGGGGAACGCAGAATGGCCGTAAATGGAATCTCCTGACATGGATTATCACACAGATGCAGATAATTCAGCACCGTAACAATTTCCTGCGTGGAAAAGTACCCTGTTTTTGATGTACTGTAAGCCGGAATTCCAGCCGCCTGGAGCACACGCGAAAACGTCTCCGACCAGCTGCTGACCGCACGAAGCAAAATGACGATATCCCGGTACTGGATTTTCCGGTATTCCCCGGTCTCCTTATCCACAACTTCCTCATTTCCAACCATTTCCCGGATGCGCGCCGCAACGGCAGCCGCCTCCGTTTCCATCTTCGTCTCGCGGGATTTATCATCTTCCAGCTCCGGCGCCTGGTCGTCCAGCAGCAGAAGCTCCGTTTCGTATGCCCTCTGCCACGGATCCGTATTTCCCTCTTCTTTCTTCGGGAACGCCGCACCCGCATGGAGCTCGCCGCCTCATCATACGCAATGCCGCCAAGCTCCGGACTCATGAGCTTACGGAACACATAGTTCGCCCCTGCAAGCACCTCCGGCCGGCTTCGAAAGTTTTTATCGAGATCAATCCTCTGCTGGCTTTCTCCGTCTTTTTGATACGTGCGATATTTTTCCAGAAACAGCTCCGGCCGCGCCAGACGAAATCCGTAGATACTCTGCTTGATATCGCCGACCATAAACCGGTTCCACCTGCCGTCCTCCTCACCGGACACCGCAGAGAGCAGTGCCTCCTGGATAAAGTTGCTGTCCTGGTACTCATCGATCATAATTTCCCGGAATTGCTCCGACAGCTCCCGCGCCGCATCGGTCCGCACCAGGCAGCCGTCTTTTTGCTGCACGAGAATTTCAAGCGCAAAGTGTTCCAGATCGGCATAATCAAGAATATTTTTGCTCCGTTTTTTCTCTGCAAACGCTTTCGCAAACTGCTCCGTCAGATCGATCAGCACGCCGATCGGCTCCCGGCAGTCCGCAATCTCCTCCGCAATCTCGGCGCTGTCCTTCTCGAAAAACTGCTCTTTTAATTTCTGCAGTTCTTTTTTGCATACATCGCGCTCTGCCTTCACCTGATCTTTCAGCGCCTCGCTCACATCGTCTGCCTTTTTCCGCGAAAGCGCTTTGAACTTCATTCCGGCCATCGCGCGCACCATTCCGTCGAACGATTCCGTCTCGATCAGCTCTTCCACCATCTGCTGATCTGATGCCAGCGCCTCGTCATACAGATACGGTCCGCCGGGGCTTACCGCCGTTTTTCGGTTTTCCTCAATTCCTTCCAGAATACTCGAGAGCCGCTTTTTCGCCTCAGCCATCAGTACCTGTACCCAGATGCTTTTCTGCACCGCCTCCGGCGAATCGATCTGATACGCCGCCCGGCACTCTTCGAGCCACTGCTCCGGCCACGGATAGCTCATGGAAAACTCATACAGTTTCAGCACAAGTGCATCGAGCCCGTCATCCTGCTTTCCCGCCGCGTAGCTCTCCACAAACCGTGTAAATGCAGACTCCTTTTCCGTAAAGCGTTCTTCCATGACCTTCTGGATCACATCGCTTTTCATCAGACGGATCTCCCCTTCATCCGCCATGCGGTACACCGGATCGAGATCGATCATCTGAAAGTAATTTTTTATCACATAGGAACAGAAACCGTGAATTGTGCTGATCTGCGCATGGTGAAGCAAGGTCTGCTGCCGCTGTAAATGCTCATTTTCCGGGTTTTCCGCAAGGCTCTGCTGCAGAGCGCGGCCGATTCTCTCTTTCATCTCTCCTGCCGCCGCACGCGTAAAGGTTACGACGAGAAGCTGGTCAATGTCGATTGGATGCACAGGGTCTTTCACCATTGCAAGGATCCGCTCTACCAGAACCGCCGTCTTTCCGGAACCCGCCGCCGCGCTGACCAGAAGATTCCGGTCTCTCGCATCAATGACTTTCTGCTGTTCCGCTGTCCATTTTACTGCCATGTTCTTTCCCTCTTCTTTCTGGCTGATTTTCTTTCCCTCACTTGGAAAAAATGCACCATATTTCACTTTTTCAAAAGCAGTCACTCTTTTTGATCTCTTTGTGCTGTCTCCTGCATTACCTTCATCAGCAGTTCTGTATCCATGCCCTTTAATTTACGGTATTCATATCCCTGAATTTTCTGATCGAATCCGCAGATTCCCTGATATTCGCAATATGCGCATGCCGTTGCTCCATCCCGCTGAAACGGCGAAATTTTTACATTTCCCGAGAAAATGCCCTCGCCGATCTCACGTACCTTCTTTCTGGTGTATGTCCGAATCACATTAAACTGCTCCGACGATGCCACTTTCGAATAGCCCGTGTAGCTTCCATCCTTCTTCTTTCCAACCGGAATCACATCCGACGTCGTTCCATCCGCGAGTACTCGGTCGAGAAGCTCCACCACCTTCCGATCTGCATTTACAAGGCCATCCATCCGCAGTGCTTTCAGCATCCGTCTGCCCCACGCCTCATCGGTCTCATCTTCTTCTTGGTCGAGGATCGGATCATCAATATGATAATAAAATACCCCCGCAGGCTCCACCAGCTTACCTGGATGCTTTTTCTGCTCCAGCTCCACCGCCGCATCCAGATAAACCGCCAGCTGCAGCTGTAACCCATAATAGAGCGCCACCAGGTCAAGCGATGTATTTCCCGTCTTGTAATCGATAATTTTCACATAGACCTTATCGTCCGTCTCACAGAGATCCACGCGGTCAATCCGTCCGCGCAGGCGCATCTTCTCATGCTCCGACAGATCAATATTAATCGCCGACAAGGAGTCCTCCATGGAGAACGAAACCTCAAATTCACCCGGCTCAAATTCTCCCTGCCGAATCTGCTGCTGCAGCGCCCACACCCGTCCGTTTCAGAATCCGCTTTACGCGGATGATGCGATACTGATTCCGGCTTGAGCTCTGGAAAATCGTGTTTCCGTAATCTGCCATCGTCTCCTCGACGCACTCCTCGATCAGGCGGTCACGGGTATCATCCCCGACAGTCTTCCATCTCGCCATTTTCCTGCAGTTTTTTTGAAAACTTTTTCGAGTGCTTCATGCATGACCGTTCCCATATCCGCCGCTTTCAGCTCATACTGATCCCGCTCGCGGATCTGAAGTCCGAACTCCATAAAGTGGGCAAACGCACATGCCGCATACTTTTCCAGCCGTGTCGCACTGTTTTTCAAAGTGTCCCCGTACAGCGCCGATGCCGCACTCCTTCCGATCACACCGTCCGCACAGCGCAGAAAAGCCGCTTTCCGATATGTCTCCGCCGGAATCCCCGCCTCCGGATGTGCCGCATACCAGCGGTAAAGCTCTTCAAACAGCGGATTCATCTCGCCCTCTGCCGCCTTTCCAAGCTCCTCCAGAAACAGTGCCTCCCCGGAACGCGGCATTTCCAGTTTTTCCTCCGGATTTTCCTCTTTTTCGATATCCCGCACCGGGATCTCCGGGAAGAGTTTTCGGATTTCGTTAATCAGATACGACGGATTCTGCGCCTCGCCGGACGCGCCCGCTTTCGCAAAGGAAAGGTACAGCCGCTCCGATGGTTTTGTCAGATTTCGGTAGAGATGGAATTTCTGCTGATACATCGTCTCCCGCGCCGTCGGGGAGAGTTTTGCATCCGCGCGCTCCAGCTCCTCGCGGTCATACTCCGAAAGAATACCGCCTCCCGCGTCGTGACGCGGAATCAGCCCGTCGTTCACACCGACGAAAAACAACACACGGATATCCTTCAGACGTGATCTCTCATTGTCACCGATCAGTACCTGGTCCGCGGTCGGCGGAATAATGCCAACAGAAGCCTCTGCAAAGCCAGCCTCCAGAATCTCCTGATACTCTGCCAACGTCATTTTTTCATCGCCCAGCACCTCGACAATCTTATCCAGAAGCTCCATGACAATACCGTAAATCTGGCTGTATTCTTTTGCAAATGCCTCCTGTCCCCGCTCTTCAAACTGCTGCCGCCGCTCCTCAAGTTTTTCCTGCATCTGATTCTGCACCGCCAGTGCGTACAGTGCCTCCGTCCGCTCCCGCACCGTGGCGTCTTTTTTCTTCATCTGTTCTGCAAACGGCTGCACTTCGGCATAGAATTTTTCCCGTAGGAGATTGCGCTGCGGCACTTCATCCGGTTTGATGCCGCGGTATCCCCGCGTCCACGTCTCCCCATACGCTTTCAGCCCGCGGATGCCAAGTGCCAGAACATAGTTTTCCATCGCATCTGTCTCCTCGCGGCTCAGACTCGAAAGGCCGCAGCGCAGATAACGGAAGACGCTCTCGTAGGAAAAGCTCTGTACCACCATCTCGATCGCCGCGCGCAGAAATTCCACGAACGGATTCATCAGCACAGAATGCTTTTCGTCCACAAAGTACGGAATGCCGCATTTTTCAAAAATTTCCCGCGCATATGTGCCATAAATGGAAAGATCTCCGGTCAGAACGGCAAAATCCTGGTACCGCATCTTCTCCTCACGCACCATGCGGCGGATCAGGCGCACCGTTTCCTCGAGCTCCGCACGTGGAGATGGCGCTACACTAATGTAAATACCCTGCTGTTTCAGATTTTGTCCGGACTCCAAATGCTCCTTTTTCGTTTTCTGTGCATTTTCCAGCGTGCTTGGCCCAATTTCTTTTTTGTTCTTTCCATTTGTTCCTGCCCCTGCTTTTGACTCTGCTCTTTTTCCTGCCTCTGTTCCGACAATCCTTCTTATTCCATATCGAAACAGGTTCTGTTCCAACTGATCCATCATGCTTCCCGACTGAAAACGGCCATATCCCGAGCGTCTGACCCAGATTTCCGGCTCCACTGGGCACCCTGCTTCGTCTGCCGCTTTCATAAGCTGTTGAATCAGCTGGCGGCTCATCGCAAAGAGCTGGTGCGGGATTGCCTTTTTATACGGATCCTCCCGCTCATCCATAATAATCGTCACATAGACCTTTTCACAAAGCCGGAACAGTTTTCCAAGCACACCGATCTGTACTGGCGTAAATCCGGTAAATCCGTCCACCAGTACCTCACTGTTTCGAATGAGTGATGATTCTTCCAGCTTTCCCGCCAGAACCTCCAGCACATCCTCCGCCGTCACGTAGCGATTTTCCAGATATTCTTCAAATGCACGGTAGATTACCCCGGTGTCTTTCAGCTTTGCTGCCAGCAGCTTTTTCTCTCCCGTCTCCTCCGCCCACGTATCAAGCTCGGACGGCGCAATCTGATACTGCTTCAGCTCGGAAATCAACGATTTCATCTGCGAAACTGCGCCGGTTCTCTTTAACGTACTTCCAAGAATCGTCAGCTCCTTTTTCTTCTCCTGTGCAACGCGTTTTACCACAAGACTCTTTCCCGTTTCTTCGAGCACCGGGTACAGACTGCCTCCGGTCTCCTCAAAAATACGGTAAGCCAGACGCTGGAAGCTCAAAATATCAACATTTAAAATACCGCCCGCCGGATGCAGTGACACAAGCTCTTTCTGCGTCTGCATTGTAAACTGCTCCGGCACAATGATCAGATAAGTTTTCTCCGGGTGGCGCATCGCTTCCGCCAGAATTTTCTGATACGCATATCTCGACTTTCCAGCTCCCGAATTTCCCATAATAAACTGCAGACTCATGTTTCGCTCCTCCTGTTCTGATCCACTTCTGCCAAAAAAATAAACATAGCTACAGTATAGCAGACTCCTTTTTTTGATGCAATCAACCTTCAGGCAAACAGTAACCATTTTCTTCCGACAATACTGCCGTATATTTCCAACGTAAACGGCCGCTCTTAACAGCTGAAAATATTCAGCATTAAGAGCGACCGTACATTTTAAGATCAATGACAGCGTCATATATTTTTATTATGTTATACTTTTCAAACGTTCCATCAAGGTTTCCATGCGGCACAAAAAAATCGTTGCCGCAAGTAAATCCGCAGCTCCTCCCGGACTCATATTTTTCCGGATACAAATCTGATTCAGTTCTCGCACTTTTTGCAAACCCTCCGCGCAAAAAGCACCACCTGTCTTAAGAATTGCCCTTGCTTCTGTTTGCAGCCATCGCATTTCTTTCTCACTGGTTCTGCTGATGACATTTGTGTCCGTAAGCTCTCCTATAATCTCAAGAAGAATCTGTACATTGATCTGATTTTGATCCCTGTTATTTGCTATATACTGCTTCATATGAGGAACCGTACGTTCACACAGAATCGGATATCCGCTCATCGCCAGTCCCCGGACTCCTTTCTCGCCCAGATGGCAGTAAATTTTTTCTCCATGCGTGATCCCCGAGCTTTGTTTTAATTTTCTCAGATCCTGTTCCAACTCTTTTTTTGTCATTTCCAGACTGATCCGGCAAACATCCTCCGACTCGATTTTTCCGTAATTTCTCAGGGAAATTCCGGCTGCAGCTGCAAGAATGCCAATCGTAAAAATGATTCCTTTGTGCGTATTGACTCCTCCGGTTGCAACAAACATTTTTTCTTACCGTCTTTTTTTCCTCTTTCTCTTGAGAAGGGAACA
>ENA-OQCJ01000056-OQCJ01000056.1-human-gut-metagenome-genome-assembly--contig:-NODE-56-length-14043-cov-0.922966_pt1 | contig 14043 bp, 14 predicted proteins | sample MGYA00242501_ERZ504584 | MGnify/ENA primary metagenome ERZ504584 (study PRJEB26092, sample SAMD00036341) | human gut metagenome | host: Homo sapiens | study: EMG produced TPA metagenomics assembly of...
CCAACGCCGACAGCAGGGTGGTCTTGCTGCCATCGGTGCCGATCAAAGCGCCGACTGCGTTGGGCTCTTTATCACGCAGTTTATCCATCATGCTGCGCAGAGTATCAGGGGTGGTGCCGTTCAGATAAACGGTAACAATGCGCACGCCGTCAACCTCGACGCATTCTGGACAGGCCGTCGATCTGGCTGGAGTGCCAGCTTTGCCTTGGCGATCTCCAGCTGCTTGTTGGCCTCTTTCAGCTCAGCGGTCGACAGCCTGGGCACGGGCGGCAACATCCTTCATGTTGTTGGCCTTCAGGGCAACAGCGGTGTTGGCCAGTTCAGCGGTACGGTCGTCCAGCAGGTTCAGCACGCCGTAACCGGTGGTGGCCTCAATGCGGCGGATACCGGCGGCAACAGAGGATTCGCTCACGATCTTGAAGCAGCCGATCTGGGCGGTGTTCTTGACGTGGGTGCCGCCGCAGAACTCAGTGGACCAGCCCTCGATGTCAACCACGCGGACGACCTTGCCGTACTTCTCGCCGAAGAGGGCCATTGCGCCCAGCTTCTTGGCCTCCTCGATGGGCATCTCCTTGACGGTGACGTTCATCGACTCGTAGATCTTATCGTTGACGATCTTCTGCACCCGGGCCAGCTCCTCAGGCGTGACGGCGCTGAAGTGGGTGAAGTCGAAGTGGGTGATCTCCGCATCCTGATAGGAGCCTGCCTGATGGACATGGTCACCCAGCACCTCACGCAGGGCAGCCTGCAGCAGATGGGTCGCGGTGTGGTTGCGGCAGACGGACATCCGGTATTCCTTGTCCACCTGAGCGTTCAGGTGGTCACCCACCTTGACGATGCCGCTCTCCAGCACGCAGGTGTGGACGTAGTAGCCCTTGGGGGTCTTTTTCACGTCCAGCACACGCAGGCTGCACTCGGGACCGGTCAGCAGGCCGTTGTCCGCCACCTGACCGCCCATCTCAGCGTAGAACGGGGTCTTGTCCAGAACCACCAGCACACCGTCCTTTGCCTCCTCATCGGTGGCAATGGCATCGGTCAGGGTCTCCTCGTCGCTCAGGGCCACCACAACACCGGTGTCGTTCAGAGTCTCGTAGCCGGTAAAGACGGTGGGCTCTGCATCCAGCGCACCGAACAGATCCTCGCTCCAGCCGGAGATGTTCTTCTTCAGGCGCTCGGCACGGGCGCGCTCCTTCTGCTTCTTCATCTCAGCATGGAAGCCGTCCTCGTCGATCTCAATGCCCTGCTCGGCAGCGATCTCCTTGGTCAGGTCAAGGGGGAAGCCGAAGGTATCGTTCAGCTTGAACACGTCCAGACCCTTGAGCAGGTGCTGGTGTGCCTTTTCCAGGCCGTCGATCATGTTGTTCAGGATGTTCATACCGGCATCGATGGTGCGGGCAAAGTTTGCCTCCTCGGTGCCGATGACCTTCTTGATATAGGCATCGTGCTCACGCAGCTCGGGGTAAGCGCTCTCGCTGGACTGGATGACCGTCTCCACCAGCTCCACCAGGAAGGGGCGGGAGATGCCCAGCATCCGGCCATGGCGGGCAGCGCGGCGGAGCAGACGGCGCAGAACGTAGCCGCGGCCCTCGTTGGAGGGCAGGATGCCGTCAGACACCATGAAGGTGCAGCTGCGGATGTGGTCGGTGATGACACGGATGGAGATGTCATCCTTGGCGTTCTCACCGTAGGTCTTACCGGCAATGTGCTCCACATGGTGCAGCACGCTCTGAACGGTATCCACCTCAAACAGGTTGCCCACGCCCTGCATCACGCAGGCCAGACGCTCCAGGCCCATGCCGGTATCGATGTTGGGACGTGCCAGACGCTCGTAGTGGCCCTTGCCGTCGGCATCGAACTGGCTGAACACGAGGTTCCAGATCTCCATATAGCGGTCGCAGTCGCAGCCCACGCCGCAGGTCGGCTTGCCGCAGCCGTACTCGGGGCCGCGGTCAAAGTAGATCTCGGAGCAGGGGCCGCACGGGCCGGAGCCATGCTCCCAGAAGTTGTCTTCCTTGCCCAGACGCACCATGTGGTCGGGGGCGATGCCCACCTTCTTGGTCCAGATATCGTAAGCCTCGTCGTCCTCTTCGTACACAGAGATGTGCAGGCGGTCCTTCGGAATGGCCATCCACTCGTCAGAAGTCAGGAACTCCCAAGCCCAAGGAATGACCTCGTCCTTGAAGTAATCCTGGAAGGAGAAGTTGCCCAGCATCTCAAAGAAGGTGCCGTGGCGGGCAGTGATGCCCACGCGCTCGATATCCGGGGTGCGGATGCACTTCTGGCAGGTGGTCACACGGTGGCGGGGAGGCTCTTCCTGCGCCAGGAACCACTTTTTCATGGGGGCCATGCCGCTGTTGATCAGCAGCAGGCTGGGGTCGTTCTTCGGCACCAGCGGGAAGCTGTCCAGACGCAGGTGGCCCTTGCTCTCAAAGAAGCTCAGGTACTTTTCACGCAGTTCATTCAAACCGGTCCATTGCATAGGTTTTCTCTCCTCAATTGTCCTTGGCGTTTGCACGTCAGTTTTTATGATGTTATGGCAGAGGGGCGGGCAGGCGCAAAAACAAAAACAGCCTCATCCCAAAAGGGACGAGGCTGTGTAAAACTGCTCCGTGGTACCACCCAAATTGCAAAGGATAAAACTGCTTGTCCCCTGCCGCTTTCGGCGCGGTAACGCTGCGCTGCGTCCGACTTGTTTCGCCGGAAGCTCCGGGGCGGCACGAAACGAGACCTGCCGGAGCGCCTTGCAGCTGGGAGCGCTCTCTCTGGGCGGCGGTGTGCATTTCTGACCCCATCATTGCCATCTGTCATAATTCACGTTTTGCCGCAAAGGCGCATATCCGCCCCTTGCGTACACTTAAATTATAGCATGGGCTCTGCGTTTGTCAACTCTTTTCCGGCAAAAACCTTTCCTTACAGACGAGGCAGCGCCTGAGACATCACGGCACCCAGATGCGGCGCACTTCCTGCACCCTGCCGCCCTGCACCACCAGCGTGGTATTATACACCGTCCAATTGTCCGGGTCCGCATTGATGGCAGCCGCCACGGCCGAAGCGCCGGTGGTCTCCACCGCTTCGGCCTGCGGGTCAGCAGAGCTGTCCTTCAGCACCACGTCCTCGGCCAGCGGCAGCGTCTTTTCGCCCATCTCATAGTAGACAGGGTAATCGTCAAAGGTCATGGTGCGGTAGGTGTCATCGTCCAGCAGCAGGTCAAGACCGTACTGCTCCTCCATGCCGCCATTGATGGTGACAAGATGGTACTGATCGTTTTTCTCGATGCTCTTCACTGCAACGGTCACAAACTGGTTCCATGCAGCCCCCTCCTCGTGGGAGGTGATTTTGTCGCCAACAGCAAGGTTTTCAACATCTTCTTTTTTATAGAGGTCATAGCTGAAGATCTTTGCGGTCAGGCTGCCATCCTGCACACCGGAGGTGATCTCCGCCGGAATAAAGGTGACCGTATCCTCCCTGTCGAGGTCATCCAGCGTCCACGTCAGCATGTTGATGGGCTCCGTGACCCCTTCCTCTGCCACATGAGAGGAGGCCGGCACTGCACTGGATGCAGGCGTGCTTGCAGCTGTACCGGGGCTGCCGCAGGCCGTCAGTGCGATGCCCGCAGCCAGAACAGCCAGAATCTTATATTTCAGGTTCATAAAAACACCTTCTTTCTTGACGCGGTAGATTTATTCCGCTACAATAAAAACGATTCAAAGACACATTCTATTTCAGGATAGAGAGGAAAATTTCCGTGAAAATCTTAAAAAGTAAAATGTCTGGCCCCCACCCGGCTCGACAACTATCTGATGCAGCAGTTCCCGGCGCTGAACCCGGGCCGCCTGAACAAGGCCCTGCGGGAGAACAAGATCAAGCTGAACGGCAAAAAGCAGCCCCTTTCCACCCGCGTGATGGCAGGCGACGAGATCAAGCTGTTCATCCTGGATGAGGTGCTGGATGCCGACAAGCGGGTGGAAGGCCCGGCGTGGAAGAACGCCCGCGGCCCGGCACAGGTCATCTACGACTGCCCGCAGATCCTGGTGGTGAACAAACCCGCTGGCCTTGCCGTGGACGGCCCCGAGGACGACACCCTGCTCAACCGTGCTCTGCTCTACCTCAACCAGCAGGGCGAGTACAAGGAGAACGATCTGTACACCCCGGCCCTCTGCCACCGGCTGGACACCGGCACCAGCGGCTTGGTCATCATCGCCAAGACCCCCGAGGCTGAGCAGCTGTTCCTTGAGGTCATCAAGAACCGCGAGGTCAAAAAGACCTACCTCTGCGTCACCTTTGGCCGCCCCACCCCGCCGGACGGCACCCTGGGCGGCTACCTGCTCAAGGATGCAGACCGGGGCATCGTGAAGATCGTGCCCGACAAGCAGCCCGGTGCCAAGGACGTGGAGACCCAGTACGAGACCGTTGCCGTCTCCGGCCGTCTGGCCCTGCTCAAGGTCCGGCTCATCACCGGCCGCACCCATCAGATCCGCGCCCACATGGCAAGCATCGGCTGCCCCATCCTGGGCGACAGCAAATACGGCAACAACACCGCCAACCGGGAGCTCAAGCTGAAATATCAGGCTCTCTGCGCCTGGGAGCTGGTTCTCCCCCGCTTTACCTCCCCCGACTTCGCCGACCTCTCCGGCAAGACTTTCCGTGCACCGAAGCCCTGGTATTACCAGCAGGTACTGGATGGAACGTTGAAGTAATTTTTTGATATGCAGCAAAAAGCGGCACCTCTCCGTGCAAACGGAAAGATGCCGCTTTTCTTATGCTAGTTCATCAGATCCTCACCATATCCCGGGTGATCTCGGCCAGAGAGTGTGCGCCGCACATCTGCATGGTATCGGCCAGCTCGGCGGCGATCTTGTCGATGTAGCACTTCACGCCTTCCTCGCCGCCGCCGTAAACTGCGGTGACAAAGGGGCGGCAGATGAGCACAGCGTCAGCGCCCAGAGCCAGCGCCTTGAACACATCCACACCGGTGCGGATGCCGCCGTCTACCAGGATCTTCACGCCGCTGCCTTTGAGGGCTTCAGCGATCTCCGGCAGGACCTCTGCGGTGGCGGGGCACTGGTCCAGCACACGGCCGCCATGGTTGGAGACCACGATAGCAGCAGCACCGGCCTCCTTGGCCTTGAGGGCACCCTTGACGGTCATCACGCCCTTGACGATGAAGGGGCGCTCAGCCAGCTTGACGATCTCGGCCAGCTCGGCGACGCTCTTGCTGCCGGCGGGCGGGGTCATATTCTTCAGGAAGGGCAGACCGGCGGCATCCACATCCATGGCAACGGCAAAGCAGCCGCTGGCCTTGGCCTGCTCCATCTTGGCCTTGACAGTGTCGATGTTCCAGGGCTTGATGGTGGGCACGCCGCAGCCGCCTGCAGCGCCAATGGCCTTGGTGGCCATCTCCATAACGGTGGGGTTGGTGCCGTCGCCGGTAAAGGCAGCGATGCCGTTCTCTGCACAGGCGCGCACCAGCACATCATTATAGGTCATATCGGTATAGGCTTCGGAGTAGTGCAGGTTCACAGCACCCACCGGGCCTGCAAAGAACGGGTACTTGAAGCTCTTACCAAACAGCTCAATATGGGTGTCCGGGGTGCCGCCCTCGCACAGGGTGTCCATGTTCACCCGGATCTCCGCCCACTTATTATAATTGCGGATGGCCGTATCGCCCACGCCCTTGGCACCGGGGCCGGGGATCTGATTTTTGCAGGCCACGCCGTTGCACACGGGGCAGGCCTTGCAGTACTGCCCGATGCACTGGCGGGCATTGTTCAAAACATCAGCGTAATTCATATTGCATCCTCCTGTTCAGGTTCTCCTTTTTCGAGCGGAACCTGCAAATTCCAACCGCTCTCTGCCCACATCATAGTCCGTTTTTATGGGTTCGTCAAGGGGATCATCGGGTTCTGCTTTTTCTAACGAAAAAATGTATGGCGCAGAAACGTTGATTTTTAGATTTTTCAAATTTTTTTCAAAAAAAATCCTTGACAAAAGTCATCCTTTCAGGTATTATAGTGGAGCGCTGAGGGCCACGGCCCAAAACGCAGAACCGAATATGGAAAGATGGCTGAGTTGGTCTAAGGCGCACGACTGGAAATCGTGTAACGTGTCAAAAGCGTTCTGGGGTTCGAATCCCCATCTTTCCGCCAAAATGCCCGGAACCGATGGTTCCGGGTTTTTGTTTTACAAAAGCGAGGCAGTTAAAATGAGTGTTACGATCGCAATGCCAAGAATGAGCACTGACCCGGAGCTGACGGCGGCTCAGGCCAAATATCCCGAAGCCTTGCCCGGGCCGGGGCAGAAATGCGCTGGATCGAGCTGGACGACCCCGAAAAGGCCGTGCAGGATGCGCTGGCCTGTGACGGCCTGCTGCTGCCGGGCGGCGGCGACATCGACCCGAAATTCTACGGGCAGGAGCGCATCCCCGCCTGCGGCGAGCCCAACGTCCTGCGGGATACCGCCGAGCCGCTGCTGCTGCGCGCCTTCCTTGCCGCCGACAAGCCGGTGCTGGCCATCTGCCGGGGCATCCAGCTGATGAACGCTGCGCTGGGCGGCGATCTGTATCAGGACATCAAACCCTTTGAGCACGTTCCCCACAACGACCATTGGGGCAAGATCCACACCGTCACCGTGCGGCGGGATACCCTGCTCTCCCGCATTCTGGGGCAGGATACCGTACTGGTCAACAGCCAGCACCATCAGGCGGTGGACAAGGTCGCCCCCGGCCTTGTGCTGTCGGCCCTGAGCGAGGACGGCATCGTGGAGGGCATTGAGAAGCCGGACGCGAAGTTCTGCCTGGGCGTGCAGTGGCACCCCGAGTGGCTCAGCGCTGCCGACCCCGCCATGCAGGGGATTTTTGATGCCTTTGTGGCGGCCTGCCGGTAACGCCCTATGAAGATTGCGATTTTAGGCACCAGCGGCAGCGGAAAATCCACCCTTGCCCAAACACTGGGGGCCGCTTATCATGCTCCGGTGCTGCATCTGGACACGGTGCATTTCCTGCCCGGATGGGTAGAGCGCCCGCTGGATGAGGAAAACGCCATTGTCCGCCGCTTTCTGGACACGCACGAAAGCTGGATCATCGATGGCAACTATACAAAGACCTGTTATGACCGGCGGCTGGAAGAAGCAGACCAGATCATCGTGCTCTGCTTTGGCCGTTTCACCTGCCTGAGCCGGGTACTGAAACGCTGGTGGAAAAACCGGGGAAAGGTGCGCTCCTCCTCCGCGCCGGGCTGTGAGGAAAAAATAGATGCGGAGTTCCTATGGTGGGTCCTGCATCAGAGCCGGACCCCCGCCAAACTGGCCGGATACCGGCGCATTGGTCAGCAATATCCGGAAAAGTTTGTTTTTCTCAAAAATCAAAGCCAACTTGAACGATTTTTAAGCTCTGGATCGTATTCCTTATAAAGAAAACAGGAGGTTCTGCCATGAAATCTTCCAAAAAGCGTTCCCGCGCCGTGGTCACGGTGGTGGCCTGCATTCTGGCGGTGTGTCTGGTGGCTGCGCTGGTCCTTTTCAGTCTGGTCAACAGCAAAGTCCGTGCCTTACAAAAGGGTGCGACCTTTGAGTTCAGCTATAACATCACCGCACAGGACAGTGCCAGTACCCCGGCCCTGTACAATATTCTGAAACAGGTGGGTGCAACTTCCGGCGATGTGGCCGGGCTGTATTCGCCGGGGCAGCTGCAATTGTACCTGTACCCCTCCGGCGGGCTTGCCCGCACTGAGACCGGCGGCACCGACTTTTTCACCGACCTCTATATTGATGCCAACGACACCTACTTCGATGCCGGGCGGCTCTACCGCACCCTGCGGGATTCCATCGCGGACAGCGCGCCGCTGGTGGGTGCGTTCCTGCCGGAGTGGTCTCTGCCCAACTACATCACGCAGGCCCAGCTGGCAAAGATCCTCGGCGTGCCCAACACGCAGGTGGCCATGCAGGAGATGTCCGGCTACACCCTGACCCTCAGCCGCCAGTGCGTCGTCCACCCCGATTATGCCAAGAAGGACTACATCTACTATCAGTTCCCGTCTGAGGGGGAGGATGCGGCTGTCCTTGTGGTGGGCCTGCCGCTGAAGTCCCTGCTCTTCGATGACACCATCCCCGTGGATGTCCATGTGGAGATCCCCGCCCACGGTGTCAACGCAGCCCTGAGCGGCACACTGAAAGCCGGTGTCAACAGCCTTTCGGCTCCCGTCAGTGTCATTTCGGACAGCGACATCGATTCCATTGTCCAGCTCCGGGAGCGTCTGGAGCAGTTTGCCGATCTCATCAACACAGCGTTGAAGCGTGTGCAGTAACATAAAAAGCAGAGCCGTGCAGCGTTTGAACTGCACGCTCTTATCTATTTCAGCGCTTATGCTCAATGTGTTCCTGGATCCATTTGCCGCCATCGCCGCTGCCACCGCACTGTTATAGACAATGCCGGTCAGCTCACTGGTCAGGTCGGACTTCATCTTTTTGTACTCCTGCTCGGCCTGATCCGCAACGCTCTGATCGCGGCCATTCTCCCGCAGGTACTGGCGCAGCTCTTTCAGGATAGCGTTGAACTCCTTGTCACACTCGCCCTGAACACTGGTCAGCTTGGCGGTTTTGGACACCACGATGGAGACCTTCATCCCCAGATTGCGCTCCTCCACCGGGTGGGAGATATACTCATCGTAGGCCTCGTAGATCACGCCGTAGAGCTTGGACTCCGTCTGCTTCTTCAGGTTCTGCAGCTGGCGGATGTAGCCGTTGATTTTGGCATCCACCTCATTCTCCGAAGCAGCGGAACTGCTGGAGGCATGGCTGCTGCCGGGGGCCTGACTGCTGGCCGCATGGCTGCCGGAAGCCGCAGAGGACGCGGGCACCGAGTGTGCGGCACTGGAACCGGACACTGCGGAGCTCACGCTGTCCGCCTTGCCTGCGCTGGCGGCAGAGGAGACCTCACTGGACGAAGCTGCCTCCGAAGAGGAAATGCCAAGTTCCTCTTCCAGCTGTTCCAAAAAGGACGAAACCGGGGATTCTTCCGTCACCTCACTGCTGACGGCGCTCTCGCTGGAGGCAGCGGCGCTGGAGGGCCCCTCAGCTTCCCCGCCGGACAGAGCGGAGGACGGCACAGAGCTGGCCTGCGCCTCGGACACAGGGGTGCTTTTCCGCATCCCTGTCAGGATCAAAGCAGCTGCCACGGCCACCACAAGAACGATGGCCGCAGCCAGCTGATAAAGCTTCTTTTTCTGCATCTGGTACAAAATTCTCCCACTTCAGATTTCGTTCCCGGCCTTTTGCCGCGCAGGAACAGGTCTATCATATCATCCCCGGGGGAGAATTTCAATGGATAAATCGTGAAAATGTCGCCTAACTGCCTTTTTATGACCGGATTTCGTCCCATTTCACAGCCTGTCGGAGACTCGGTCAGACCCTGCTGCAGGGACAGAAAAAAGGCACCCCCGCACTTCACAGACGAGGATGCCTTTCTCAAAACGGTTTTCTGCCCCAAAGCGCCCGTTCCGGCGTGGAGCCGGGCCGGGTCTCCGGCGCAGAGGCTTACATTGCAAACTGGACGGCGCAGAAGGCTGCATAGATGCAGAGCAGCAGCACGCCCTGCCAGCGGGAGAGCTTACCCTTGAGCAGGGCGGGCACGGTCAGGAGGATCATGACCGCGAACATCACGGCAGATCCATGACCAGAGAGGAATTGATGCCCATGATGGTGGAGTTCTGCGGGATGCTGAAGGGCGACACCGTGATGGACATGCCGCTGACCAGCACCAGATTGAACACGTTGGCACCGATGACATTGCCCAGCGAGAGGGAGCCGTGGCCCTTTGCCAGCGAGGTGATCGCCGTGACCAGCTCAGGCAGAGAAGTGCCCAGCGCCACAAAGGTCAGGGCGATGACGGATTCCGGCACACCCAGCGCCTGCGCGATCAGGGTACCGTTGTCCACCAGCAGGTTTGCGCCCACAGCGATCAGCTGCGCCGAGGATGAGCAGGCCGATCTCCTTGGCAAAGGACATCTCCTTTTCCGGCTCGTCCTCATCGTCTTCCGGGGCGGGGGCGTTTTTCATCGCCAGCACATTGCAGACCATGTAGGCCACGAACATTGCCAGCAGCACAATGCCGATGGGGCGGCTGAAGTAGCCGGTGGTGTAGGCCACGCCCGCATACAGGGCCGCTGCCACAAAGAAGAACAGCACCGGCACCCGCAGGCTCTTGGGGTCCACCTTGCCGGCGGACGGCAATGGTGATGGCCGCAATCAGGGCCGCGTTGCAGATGACCGAGCCAATGGCGTTGCCATAGGCGATCTCGCCGTGGCCGGTCATGGCCGAGGTGGTGGAGACCATGACCTCAGGCAGGGTGGTGCCGATGGACACCACCGTGGCACCGATGAGCAGCTCCGGCACCTTGAAGCGGCGGGCGATGCCGGTTGCACCGTCCACGAACCAGTCGCCGCCCTTGATGAGGCAGAGCAGGCCCACGATAAACAATAATACAGGGATCAGCATATAAAATCTCTCCTTTTTAATCCATAGAGTATTATACCTGTTTCCCCTGCAAAACGCAAGCAAAATCGTGTATTTTTACCCAGCCTTCTCCACCTTTTTGGCGTTGGGGTAGATGCGCTCCATCCGGGCATTGTCAAAATGCTCATCCAGCAGCACATCCACCGCATTGGCCGGAGCCGCGCCGCTGGTGCGGGCATCGTAGCGGGCCAGCGCCAACGCACTGGTCACAAGGTTCACGGCCATGAATACAGCCAGCAGGGCGGTCATCCAGGGGCGGATCCTGCGCTTGACCGCCTTCATCCCCTTTGCCACCAGCGGGTAGCCATAGCGGATCCAGGTCACGGCCGCAATGCCCCAGAAGAAGCAGTACAGCAGGTTGATGCGCCCGCCCAGATTGAACTTGAAGCCGCTGTAATCCCAGAACACAGTGCCAAACAGCAGCTCTGTCACAGCGCTGCACACATACTCATACGCACCGCCCAGGATCACACCGAACCAGAAGATGCGGCTCTCGCTCTTCTGTTCGCCGCCCCGCAGCAGGATGGAGGCCAGCACAAGCGCCAGCCCCCACACCACGCTGAACGGGCCCCAGACCAGGCTGGAACGGCTCATCCAGACCCCGGCGGTGATGCGGCAGAAGATGGTCTCCACCACATCTCCGAGGAAAGCCCGATAACAAAGAGCCAGAGCAGGTCGGCAAGGGAGAGCTGCTTTTCGGCACTGGTGGTGGGCTCCGGACGGGCCGCAGCAGGGTACGCCCGCTGGATCCGCTTTTCCACGCTGGCGGTAATTTTCTGCCGCAGCCTCTCCGAGCCCCTGCCCAGCTCCCGATTCAGCTGCTCAAGCCGTGGGTGGCGGCTCGCATACCGGCTGACCACCACCATGGCAGAGATCTGGTCAAGGACGGCCAGCGCCATGCCGCCCCACACCACAGCGTGGAACAGCAGCGGCGGCAGGTGGGCGCAGAGCCGGAACAGCAGGTCGTTGCCCCAGCGGACTGCCGCCATGCCCAGCAGACCCCACAGCAGGGAGTATTGCAGGCAGACATAGCCGTCCAGATTGAACTTTTTATCGGAGTAGTCCCACCAGCGGCGGTGGTGGATCCGTTCCAGCAGCTTGGCGGTCAGCCACTCCACCACCGTGGCATAGATCATGCTGCCGAAGAACAGTGCCGCCAGGCTGGTGCGCTGGTCGTTCAGGCCGATGGTGATGAGCACCCCTGCCGTGCCGTACACAAAGCAGAAGGGGCCGGAAGCCACGCCGCGGTTGGTGAACCGGCGGCCCTTTGCGGTTGCAACAACGGTCTCGCCTACCCAGCCTAAAAAAGAATATACCAGATAAATTACACAAAGAGTATAGAAATTCAGACTCATAGCGCTCCTTTCCCGGAACAAAAAGGGGCCGGGAAGCGGCGTTCCCGACCCTCTTTGTTCCGTTTACGAATTACAGCTGGCTCTTATACAGTGCCTCGATCTCCTCCACGCTGGTATCGCGGGGGTTGCCGGGGCGGCAGGCATCTGCAAAAGCAGACTCAGCCAGGAAGTGGATATCCTCTTCCTTCAGGATGCCCTGCAGGTTTGCGGGGATGCCCACATCCGCGCTCAGCTGCTTGATGGCGGCAATGGTGGCATCGGCGGCCTCGACATCGTTCATCTCGTCAATGCCCTTCACGCCCATGGCCTTGCCGACCGCGCGGTAGCGCTCGCCGGCAACGGTCTTGTTGTACTCCAGACCCACCGGCAGCAGGATGGCGCAGGCCACGCCGTGGGGGGTATCATACAGAGCGGACAGGCCGTGTGCCATGGAGTGGACGATGCCCAGACCCACATTGGAGAAGCCCATACCGGCGATGTACTGGCCCAGAGCCATGCCCTCGCGGCCCTCCGGGGTGTTCTGCACGGCACCGCGCAGGTTCTCGCTGATGAGCTTGATAGCCTCCAGATGGAACATATCGGAGATGGTGCAGTGGCCCTTGGTGATATAGCCCTCGATGGCGTGGGTCAGAGCATCCATACCGGTAGCGGCGGTCAGGCCCTTGGGCATGGAGGACATCATATCGGGATCGACCACAGCGATCTCGGGGATATCGTTGGTATCCACGCAGACGAACTTGCGCTTCTTCTCCACATCGGTGATGACGTAGTTGATGGTCACCTCGGCAGCAGTACCGGCGGTGGTGGGCACGGCAATGGTGAACACAGCGTGCTTCTTGGTGGGAGCCACACCTTCCAGAGAGCGCACATCCGCGAACTCGGGGTTGTTGATGATGATGCCGATGGCCTTTGCGGTATCCATGGAGGAGCCGCCGCCGATGGTCACGATGCAGTCTGCCTCAGCAGCCTTGAAGGCTGCCACGCCGTCCTGCACATTGGCGATGGTGGGGTTGGGCTTGATCTCGCTGTAAACAGCATAGGCGAAGTTTGCAGCATCCAGCAGGTCGGTGACTTTTTTTGGTCACGCCGAACTTGATCAGATCGGGGTCAGAGCAGACAAAAGCCTTCTTGTAGCCGCGGGCGGTCAGCTCGGGAACGATGTTCTCAATGGCACCGTGGCCATGGTAGGAAATGGTGTTCAGAACAATGCGGTCAGCCATAATTATTTTCCTCCAAAATCATTCTGCCCGCCTGCCAGCGGGCTCTCTCTGTTGTTAAGGATACCACATTGTTAAACAATATTCAATGCATTTTTCTTGTGATTTCTATGAATTTTTTACACTTTCCAGCAAAAGAAAACGCTGTACTACTCCCTCAGTCTCGCATTCGCTCGACAACTCCCTCCAGGAGGGAGCCTTAACGCGGCGGCCAACGCAAAAGCCTCCCTCTGAGAGGGAGGTGGCATCGCATCAGCGATGCCGGAAGGAGTGATACAGCGTTTTTATCGTTTCATTTACCACAGCCGGATGACCTTGATGACTCCCTCGGCCTTATCGCGGGCCAGCTCAAGGTGATGCTGCAGCGCATCGGCGGCGGTGTTCCAGTTGTCGCTCAGGGCGGCATTCAGAATTTCCAGATGCTCCTCACAGGTCTGATCCTGATTGATCATGCTCACCTTGCCGGTCATAATACGGAAACGGGTGTTCAGGCCGGTGATGCGGTCATAGCCAGAGCGCAGGTATTTGTTGGGCAGAGTGCTCATCAGCAGCTCGTGGAAATCATCATCGGATTTGCAGAAGTCGTCGATCCGCTCGGGGTGGTGCATCAGCTCGGTGTAGGCCTCCAGCTGCTCCCGGGGGATCAGGTTGCCGTAGGTGCGCAGGGCGTAAGGCTCCACCAGCAGGCGCATCTCGAACATGCTGTGCACGTCCTCTTCGGTAATGCCGGAGACCATCAGCCCCTTTTTGGGCAGGATGGTGATCAGCCCCTCCTGCTCCAGGCGGCCCAGCGCGTCACGCATGGGGGTGCGGCTGATGTTGCCCATCTCGGCGCAGAGCTTCTGCTCGTTCAGAAATTCGTTGGGGCGGTACTCACAGTTCAGAATCTTGGTTTTCAGGTACTGGTAAGCTGCAGCTTCAGGCTGGGCTTTGACTGGGAATCCATCTCTTTCATTTGTTCTAT
>ENA-OQCJ01000060-OQCJ01000060.1-human-gut-metagenome-genome-assembly--contig:-NODE-60-length-13777-cov-1.273040_pt1 | contig 13777 bp, 26 predicted proteins | sample MGYA00242501_ERZ504584 | MGnify/ENA primary metagenome ERZ504584 (study PRJEB26092, sample SAMD00036341) | human gut metagenome | host: Homo sapiens | study: EMG produced TPA metagenomics assembly of...
TCGTACTCGAGAGCTATCACGAGGGCACCATCCCCCTGCAGACCCTGCGTGCCGGACATCGACTTACGGCTTTGCTGAGGCTGCTACCACCTACGGCCGCATCGGCGTTAAGGTGTGGGTCTACAAGGGCGAGGTCCTGAAGAGCGCTAAGACCGCTCAGAAGAAGGAAGGAGGCAACAAGTAATGTTACTGCCTAAGCGTGTTAAGTACCGCCGCGTTCAGCGCGGCCGCATGACCGGCAAGGCTACCCGCGGCAACGTGGTGTGCCAGGGCCAGTACGGCCTTGTTGCTCTGGAGCCGGCATGGATCTCTTCCACCCAGATCGAGGCTGCTCGTGTTGCCATGACTCGTTACATCAAGCGTGGCGGCAAGGTGTGGATCAAGATCTTCCCCGATAAGCCCGTTACTGAGAAGCCCGCTGAGACCCGCATGGGTTCCGGTAAAGGCTCTCCCGAGTACTGGGTCGCTGTCGTTAAGCCCGGCCGCGTTCTGTTCGAGCTGGCAGATGTCGATGAGGCAACTGCTCGCGAGGCTCTGCGTCTGGCTATGCACAAGCTGCCCATCAAGTGCAAATTTGTTGTCCGTGAGGACTCCGTGAAGGAGGATGGCACCAATGAAGGCTAATGAACTCCGCGAAATGCAGACCGCAGAGCTGACCAGCAAGCTGGCAGACCTGAAGGCCGAGCTGTTTAACCTGCGCTTCCAGCATGCCATCAACCAGCTGGAGAACCCCGGCCGCATCGACGCAGTCAAGAAGGACATCGCCCGCGTGATGACCGTTCTGGCTGAGAAGCAGTAAGGAGGTTAAACGATGGAAGAACGTAATCTGAGAAAGACCCGCGTCGGCGTTGTCGTGTCCGACAAGATGGATAAGACCATCGTGGTTGCCGTTAAGGATAGCGTGCAGCACCCCCTGTACAAGAAGATCCTGAAGCGTACCGTGAAGTTCAAGGCTCGTGACGAGCAGAACGAGTGCGGTATCGGTGACCGTGTTGAGATCATGGAGTGCCGCCCCCTGAGCAAGGATGTGCGCTGGCGCCTGGTCCGTATCGTTGAGAAGGCAAAGTAATCTTTGCCCGCTGCTTTGAACAGTTTGAAAGGAGATATCTGAAATGGTTCAGATGCAAACTTATCTCAAAGTTGCCGACAACACCGGTGCCAAGGAGCTGATGTGCTTCCGTGTGCTGGGCGGCACCCGCAAGAGATACGCAAACATTGGTGACGTCGTGGTCTGCTCTGTCAAGAAGGCAGCCCCCCGGCGGCTCCGTTAAGAAGGGCGACGTCGTCAAGGCTGTCATCGTGCGCAGCAGCATGGCGTGCGCCGCGACGACGGTTCCTACATCCGTTTTGATGAGAACGCCGCCGTTATCGTTATGGCCGACAAGAACCCCAAGGTACCCGTATCTTGGACCTGTTGCTCGCGAGCTGCGTGATGCCGGCTACACCAAGATCCTGAGCCTGGCTCCGGAATCGCTGTAAGGAGGTTTTAAAAATGAATAATCTTCATGTTAAAACCGGCGACAACGTTATGATCATCAGCGGCAAGGACAAGGGCCACACTGGTAAGGTACCTGCAGGTCAGCCCCTCTGAGAACAAGGTCATCGTTGAGGGCCAGAACATGGTTACCAAGCACGTCAAGCCTCGTCGTCAGGGCGAGCAGGGCGGCATCGTGAAGGCTGAGGGTGCTATGTACGCATCCAAGGTCATGCCCATCTGCCCCAAGTGCGGCAAGGCCGTGCGCGTGGGCCACGTCGAGAAGGACGGTAAGATGGTCCGCGTCTGCAAGAAGTGCGGCGCTGAGCTGTAAGGAAAGGAGTAAGGAACAATGGCTCGTTTGAAAGAACAGTATGTCAATGAAATTGCTCCTGCTCTGAACTCTAAGTTCGGTTACAAGAGCGTTATGCAGATCCCCAAGCTGGACAAGGTCGTCATCAACGTTGCCTGCGGCGAAGCAAGGACAACGAGAAGATCCTGGAAGCTGTTATGAAGGATCTGGGCCAGATCACTGGCCAGAAGGCAGTCGTCTGCCGTGCCAAGAAGAGCGTTGCTAACTTCAAGCTGCGCCAGGGCACTCCCATCGGCTGCAAGGTCACCCTGCGTGGTGAGCGTATGTACGAGTTTGTCGATCGTTTCTTCAACGTCGCTCTGCCCCGTGTCCGCGACTTCCGCGGCATCAACGGCAACGGCTTTGACGGCCGCGGCAACTTTGCATGCGGCATCAAGGAGCAGATCATCTTCCCCGAGATCGACTTTGATAAGGTCGATGCAGTCCGCGGCATGGATGTCTGCTTTGTTACCACCGCTAAGACCGACGAAGAGGGCAAGGAGCTGCTGAAGGCTCTGGGCGCTCCGTTCGCTACCGAGAATAACTAAGGAGGAGATTGATACAATGGCTAAACTGTCTATGAAGCTGAAGCAGTCTCGTCCTGCTAAGTTCTCTACCCGTGCATACACCCGCTGCCGCATCTGCGGCCGCCCCCACTCCGTGCTGCGCAAGTACGGCGTGTGCCGTGTGTGCTTCCGTGAGCTGGCCTACAAGGGCGAGATCCCGGGCGTGAAGAAGGCTTCCTGGTAATTTACCAGAGGGCTGGATAGAATGTCGGATATCCGCCCCGGGGCAAGCATGTTTCGGGGCGGTATCATTATAAAACAAATGAGAGCTAATCTAAGGAGGTTAGTGGCACATGCAGATTACTGATCCTATCGCGGACCTGCTGACTCGCATCCGCAACGCTAGCACTGCCAAACACCCTTCTGTGGAGATCCCCGCTTCCAACATGAAGAAGGCTATCTGCCAGATTCTGGTTGACGAGGGCTACATCAAGGGCATGCAGGTGAAGAACGACACCGTTCAGGGCACCATCGTTGTCACCCTGAAGTACCAGGCTAACGGCGAGCCCGTTATCGCTGGCCTGCGCCGCGTGTCCAAGCCCGGCCTGCGCATCTACACCAACTGCGAGGATATGCCGAAGGTCATGAAGGGCCTGGGCACCGCAATCATTTCCACCTCTAAGGGCATCATGACCGATAAGGCTGCTCGTGCTGCGCACGTTGGCGGCGAGGTCCTGGCCTTTGTGTGGTAAGAAAGGGGTAAAAGACAATGTCGAGAATTGGAAGAAAACCCATCGTCATTCCTGCCGGCGTCACTGTTACTGTTGATGAAGCAGCACACACCGTCGCTGTCAAGGGCCCAAGGCAGCCTGAATTCCAACTTCCACCCCCTGATGACCGTTAAGGTCGAGGGCAATGAAGTTCTGGTTACCCGCCCAATGACGATCCCCAGGCCCGCAGCCTGCACGGCCTGACCCGTACCAACATCGCTAACATGGTCAACGGTGTTGTGAACGGCTACGAGAAGAAGCTGGAGATCGTGGGCGTTGGCCTGCGCTGCCAGAAGCAGGGCTCCAACCTGGTTATGAACCTGGGCTTCTCCCACCAGGTGAATGTCCCCGATACCGAGGACTGCACCATCGTGTGGCAGGACCCCAACCACTTCTCTGTTACCGGTATTGACAAGCAGAAGGTGGGCCAGTACGCCGCCGAGATCCGCGCCAAGAAGCCGCCCGAACCCTACAAGGGCAAGGGCATCCGCTACGCAGGCGAGGTTGTCAAGCACAAAGAAGGCAAGGCCGGCAAGGGCAAGAAATAAGGTAAGGAGTGAAAGACAATGGTTAAGCAGATCGACAAGAACGAAGCTCGTCTTCGTCGTCATCGCCGCGTTCGCAACAAGATCAGCGGCACCGCAGCACGTCCCCGTCTGGATGTTTTCCGCTCCGCCAAGCACATTTACGCTCAGATCATCGATGATGAGCAGGGCGTGACCCTGGTGTCTGCATCCACTATGGACAAGGACTTCAATGGTTTCGGCGGCAACGTCGAGGCCGCAGCTGAGATCGGCAAAAAGGTCGCAGCAAAGGCTCTGGAAAAGGGCATCACCGAGGTCGTGTTCGACCGTGGTGGCTACGTTTATCATGGCCGTGTTAAGGCCCTGGCTGATGGCGCCCGTGAGGGCGGCCTGAAGCTGTAATGAGAGGAGGAAACACATTATGGCTATGAGAAACCGTGAAGACGACGGCATGATCACCAAGGTTGTCTCCATCAACCGCGTTTCCAAGACTGTCAAGGGCGGCCGCATCATGAAGTTTGCCGCTCTGGTTGTCGTGGGCGACGGCAAGGGCACCATCGGTTATGGCATCGGCAAGTCTGGCGAAGTGCCTGAGGCAATCCGCAAGGGCGAGGCTGCTGCAAAGAAGAACATGCACAAGGTTGCCCTGAAGGGCACCACCATCCCCCACGAGATCGTCGGCAAGTACGGCGCAGGTGCCGTTCTGCTCAAGCCGGCTGCACCCGGTACCGGCATGATCGCCGGCGGCCCTGTGCGTGCCGTCATTGAGGCTGCTGGCATCAAGGACATCCGTGCGAAGTCTATGCGTTCCAACAACCCCATCAACGTTGTTTCTGCTACCTTCGCAGGTCTGTGCGGCCTGGTCAGCGCGGAGTCCGTCGCTGAGAAGCGCGGCAAGACCGTGAGTGAGATTCTGGGTTAAGGAGGTAACAAACCATGGCAGATAAGATGCTCAAGATCGAGCTGAAGAAGAGCCTGATCGGCCGCGGCGCTAAGCAGATCGCTACCGCTGAGGCCCTGGGCCTGAAGAAGCCGGGCGACGTTACCGTTCAGCCTGACAATGCCGCTACGCAGGGCAAGATCGCAAAGATCGGCTTTATGCTCAGCGTCACCGAAGCCTAATAGCAGGGGGTATACGCATAATGAAACTTCATGAACTGCACGCTATTCCCGGTGCAAACAAGGCTGTGACCCGCAAGGGCCGCGGCATTGGCTCCGGCAATGGCAAGACTGCCGGCTTCGGCAGCAAGGGCCAGAAGGCCCGTTCCGGCGTGAAGCACGCTGGTTTCGAGGGCGGCCAGATGCCTCTGGCACGCCGCCTGCCGAAGGTTGGCTTTAACAACATCTTTGCTACCCAGTACGCCATTGTTAACGTGGCTGACCTGGAAGCAGCTTTCAACGCTGGCGATGTCGTTGACACCGAGGCTCTGAAGGCAAAGGGTCTGGTCAAGAAGACTCTGGACGGTGTTAAGGTCCTGGGCAACGGCGAGCTGACCAAGGCTCTGACCGTGAAGGCCGCAGCCTATTCCGCTTCTGCCAAAGAGAAAATCGAGAAGGCAGGCGGAAAGGCTGAGGTGATGTAAGGTGTTCCAGACATTCCGTAACGCATGGAAGATTCCCGAGCTTAAAAATCGTCTCCTGTTCACGCTGGCGATCCTCGTGGTGTATCGTCTGGGCAGCGCCATCCCCGTTCCGTTCATCACCGGTTCTGCACTGAACCAGATGTTCTCCAACGGCAATATGCTCTCGTATCTCGATATGATGAGCGGTGGTGCCCTGTCTCGGTGCACACTCTTCGCGTTAGGTGTGACGCCTTATATCAACGCTTCCATCATTGTGCAGCTGCTCACCGTTGCGATCCCCGCCCTGGAAAACATGGCGAAGGAAGCAGACGGCCAGCAGAAGATGCAGCAGATCACCCGGTATGTCGGCGGTGTTATCGCTCTGGTGATGAGCCTCGGCTACTACTTCGTGATCCGCAATATGGGCGCACTGAAGTACACCAGCGGTGCGGCCGGTATCTTTACCGCCGTTGTCATCATTGCCACCTTTACCGCAGGTGCGCAGCTGATCACCTGGTGTGGTGAGCAGATCGACGACAAGGGTATCGGCAACGGTATCTCCCTGTTGATCTTCTCCTCGATCGTTTCCAACTGGTCCGGTGTCTACACCACCGTCACGGGTCTGCTGACCCGCGCCGCTGCAGGCGAGACCCGGTTCTATATCCTGCTGCCCCTGCTGCTGGTTCTGGCACTGGTTGTGATCGTGTTCATCGTTGTTATGACCAACGCTGAGCGCCGCATCACCATCCAGTATGCCAAGCGTGTGGTGGGCCGCAAGCAGATGGGCGGGCAGAACAGCTACCTGCCCCTGAAGCTGAACATGAGCGGCGTGATGCCCATCATCTTCGCTTCCGCGATGGTTTCGATCCCCGGCACCATCGGCAGCTTCCTGCAGATCGATCAGGCAGCACATCCGTTCTGGTATGCTTTCTTCCATACCTTCAACTACACGTCGCTGCTCTACATCGTGATCTACCTGCTGCTGATCCTGGCCTTCAACTACTTCTATGTGGCCATCCAGTACAACCCCGTTGAGATCGCCAACAATCTGCGCCGCAACAACGGCTCGATCCCCGGCTTCCGTCCCGGCAAGCCGACCAGCGATTTCCTGACCCGCACCCTGAATAAGATCACCCTCATGGGTGCCATCTTCCTGGCTGCGGTGGCTGTACTGCCGATCATTCTGGGCACCTGACCGGTATGAGCATCCAGCTGGGCGGTACCAGCCTGCTGATCGTGGTTGGTGTGGCACTTGATACCACCCGCAGCCTCGACAGCTTTATGACGATGCGCAACCACAAGGGTTTCCTTGGCTGATCTAAAACAAAAGCACTGATGTGAGAAAGCACTGGAAAGGGGAGCATGCTCGTACTTTTCAGTGCTTTTTTGCTTTGAAGGGGCGTTAGTTCCTTCAAACATCAAATAAGAGGCTCCTTTGATAGAGGAAAGGAAGAATACCTATGAATCTGATTCTGTTAGGCGCACCCGGCGCGGGCAAAGGCACCCAGGCCGAGATCATCTGCGCAAAGCTGAACATCCCCTCCATCAGCACCGGCAACATCCTGCGCGCTGCTGTCAAGGAAGGCACCGAGATGGGCCTGAAGGCAAAGAGCTTCATGGACGCTGGCGCTCTGGTGCCCGATGAGGTCATCATCGGCATCCTGAAGGAACGCCTGGCACAGGACGACTGCGCCAACGGCTTCATCCTGGACGGCGTGCCCCGCACCATCGCTCAGGCCGAGGCCATCGAGACCATGGGCATCCGCATCGACAAGGTGCTGGAGCTGTCTGTGGCGGACGATGTCATCGTGGAGCGGATGAGCGGCCGCCGCGTCTGCGAGAAGTGCGGCGCAAGCTACCACATCATCAACAAGAAGAGCAAGGTCGAGGGCGTGTGCGACCTGTGCGGCGGCAAGACCGTCATCCGCAAGGACGACCAGCCCGCTACCGTTCTGGATCGCCTGAAGGCTTACCACGAGCAGACCGAGCCGCTGGTGGCGTTCTACCGTGAGCGCGGCAAGCTGGCCGTGATCCCCTTCTGCCCCTCCATCGAGGAGACGACCGCTGAAGTGATGAAGGCACTGGAGGCATAATCGTGATCCAAATCAAGAATGCGAAAGAACTGGACGGAATGCGCAGGGCCAATGCCCTGAGCGCAGCTGCCCTGAAGTACGGCGGCCAGCACATTGAGGCTGGCATGACCACCTGGGAACTGGATAAGCTGATCTACGATTTCATCGTAAAGCACGGCGGTACCCCCAACTTCAAGGGACTGTACGGTTTCCCGGGAACAGCCTGCATCAGCCTGAATGATACCATCATCCATGGCATCCCGTCGCATGATATCGTCATCCGCCCGGGCGACATCGTCAGCATCGACACCGGTGCAAAGGTCGATGGCTTCAACGGCGACAACGCCTGCACCTATGCGGTGGCAAGATCGACCTGGAAGCACAGCGCCTGCTGGATGTGACCAAGGCAGCTCTGTACAAGGGCATCGAGCAGGCCGTGGCGGCAACCGCATCGGTGATATCGGTTACGCCGTGCAGAGCTACTGCGAGGACGCAGGCTTCTCCGTGGTCCGGGAGTTCGTGGGCCACGGCACCGGCCGTGAACTGCACGAGGACCCCGAGGTGCCCAACTACGGCCATCAGGCCGCGGCCCCCGCCTTGTGCCCGGCATGACCATTGCCATTGAGCCTATGATCTGCCAGTACGACTGCAAGATCACCCAGGCCAAGGACGGCTGGACGGTCAAGACCAAGGACGGCGGTCTGGCAGCGCACTTCGAGCACTCGAACGCGATCCTGAAGGATCACACCGAGATCATGACCCGCTTCTGGGATGATCCCGATTTTGATCCCGAGACCTTCTGCCTGAAGTAAGTAAACCGGTACAGCATCCCCCAAGGCCTCCCGGAAACGGGAGGTCTTTTTGTATCCGGAGCAGGGCCTTTGTGCAATTCTGACAAGTTTTGGTGAAAAATTTTCATCTTCCCGGTGGAGAAGCGCAAAACCGGGGCGGGGAAACAGCCGGTTTGAAAATGCGAGAATTTTTTATCGGAAATACGGAAAAAACACTTGCAAATCCATTGCAAAAGGTGTATAATCTATAAATGGCCGTGACAGCCAGATGCTTTCTCGGTGGACAGGGATTTTCTGCCCACTTTGCGGATTTTGTGCCGCAGGAGAAGAAGTATGTGGCGGTTATCGCCGCCTGTCCGTCAATTCATGGCAAACTGAGCAGATCCAATGAGGAGGCAAATAGCTTGTCTAAAGAAGACGTTATCGAGATCGAAGGCATCGTGCGTGAAGCCATGCCCAACGCCATCTTTAAGGTGGAAATGTTGAGCGAGGATAAGAACACCGGGAAGCTCACTCCCAGCGGGCACATCCTCTTAGCGCACATCTCCGGCAAGCTGCGGACCAATTTCATCCGTATCCTGCCCGGGGACAAGGTTACCGTAGAAATGTCGCCCTATGACTTGTCAAAGGGCCGCATCACCTGGCGCTCCAAATAAGTGCCAGGGCATCAATCAAAAGGAGGTTCAACATCATGAAGGTCAAGCCTTCCGTGAAACCCATCTGCGAAAAGTGCAAGGTCATCCGCCGCAAAGGCCGCGTGATGGTCATCTGCCAGAACCCCAAGCATAAGCAGCGCCAGGGCTAATTCGGGCGCCTGGGGGTCAAGTGCGTAGAGTCCCGGCGCAGACCCCGACACTGACATGGGATGATTTTGGAGGATACTACTATGGCACGTATTGCCGGCGTTGACCTGCCCCGCGAGAAGCGCGTTCAGGTGGGTCTCACCTACGTTTACGGTATCGGTCAGACCACTGCTAACAAGATCCTGGAAGCAACTGGCATCAACCCCGATACCCGCGTCAAGGACCTGACTCTGGAAGAAGAGGCTAAGATCCGTGACTACATCGATCAGGCTAACATCATCGTTGAGGGCGACCTGCGCCGCAACGTTGCTCTGGACATCAAGCGCCTGGTTGAGATCCAGTCCTTCCGTGGCACCCGCCATCGCAAGAATCTGCCCTGCCGCGGCCAGCGCACCAAGACCAATGCACGTACCTGCAAGGGTCCCAAGCGCACTGTCGCTAACAAGAAGAAGTAAGGAGGATTTGAGAAATGGCAAGTGCAAATAACGCCAAGAAGGGCGCAAATGTCCGCATGAAGCGGAAAGAGCGCAAGAACATTGCTGCTGGTCAGGCTCATATCCAGTCTACCTTCAACAATACTGTCGTTACCATCACCGACCTGCAGGGTAATGCAGTGTCCTGGTGCTCCTCTGGCTCCCTGAACTTCCGTGGCAGCCGTAAGAGCACCCCGTTCGCAGCCCAGTCTGCTGCCGAGACCGCAGCCAAGGTTGCAATCGAGCATGGCATGAAGACTGTTGAAGTCTACGTCAAGGGCCCCGGCGCTGGCCGTGAGTCCGCTATCCGTGCGCTGCAGGCTACCGGCCTGGAAGTCACCCTGATCAAGGACGTGACTCCCATCCCCCACAACGGCTGCCGTCCCCCGAAGCGCCGTCGTGTCTGATCGAAGGAGGAAATTGAATTATGGCAAAGAATACGCAGCCTATCGCAAAGCGTTGCAAGGCCCTGGGCATTTCTCCTGCGGTCATGGGCTATGCAAAGAAGAATACCACCCGCAACTCCAACGGCAATGTCCGCAAGAAGCAGTCTGAGTACGCATCTCAGCTGAAGGAGAAGCAGAAGGTCAAGTTTATCTACGGCGTTCTGGAGAAGCAGTTCCACAATGCTTACCTGCGTGCTGAGGCTCGCCCCGGCAAGACCGGTGAGAACCTGCTCCAGATCATGGAGTGCCGTCTGGACAACGTCGTGTTCCGCCTGGGCTTTGCTCAGACCCGCCGCGACGCTCGTCAGCTGGTGAGCCACGCTCACTTCACCGTCAATGGCAAGAAGGTCAACATTCCTTCCTACCAGGTCAAGGCCGGTGACGTGATCGAGGTCCGTGAGTCCAGCCGTTCTTCTGCTAAGTTCGCAAAGCTCGTTGGCCCCGAGGCTCCCGTTGTGGCTCTGCCTTCCTGGCTGAACCGTGAGGCCGGCACCCTGAAGGGTGTTGTGACCAAGCTCCCCGAGCGCAGCGACATCGACTACGAAGTTGCAGAGCACCTCATCGTCGAGCTGTACTCCAAGTAATCCATTAAGAAGGGGAGGCCTTCCTTCTGGATGGCGACCTTTCGCATTCTTTTTAAAAGAATTTAATAATGGGCCGATGGCAACATCGGTTTGACAAGGAGGGCATAGATATGATGGAGATTGAACGTCCCAAAATCGAAACGGCAAGCCTGTCCCCGGACGGCCGCTACGGCAGATTCGTGGCGGAGCCTCTGGAGCGTGGCTTTGGCATCACACTGGGCAACAGCCTGCGTCGTGTGCTTCTTTCCTCTCTGCCCGGTGTCGCCGTGACCAGCGTCAAGATCGACGGCGTGGTTCACGAGTTCTCCACCATTGAGGGCGTCAAGGAAGACGTTACCGAAATTGTCCTGAACCTGAAGGGTATTGCTGCAAAGCTGTACACCGACGGGCCGAAGACAGTGCGTGTTGAGGCAGTGGGCCCTTGTGAGGTTACTGCGGACAACATCAAGCAGGGCGACGATATTGAGATCCTGAACCCTGAATGGCACATTGCAACCCTGGGCGAGGGCGGCAAGCTCGTCATGGAGCTCACCTTCGATAAGGGCCGCGGTTATGTGCCTGCAGAGCGCAACAAGCAGGCCATCGTCGAGAAGAACGATATCAACACTCTTCCCGTCGATAGCATTTACACCCCCGTGCTCAAGGTGAATTATAACGTTGAGAGCACCCGCGTTGGACAGGCCATCGATTACGACAAGCTGACCATCGAGGTTTGGACGGATGGCACGATCAATGCACAGGAAGCTGTTTCTCTGGCTGCCCGTGTGCTGACCGAGCACCTGAACCTCTTCGTCAACCTGTCCGATGAGGCTGCCGGTACGGAGATCATGGTGGAGAAGACCAACGACGATAAGGAAAAGGCTCTGGAGATGACCATCGAAGAGCTGGATCTGAGCGTCCGTTCCTTCAACTGCCTGAAGCGCGCCGGTATCAACACGGTGGAGGATCTGGTCAGCAAGAGCGAGGACGAGATGATGAAAGTCCGTAACCTCGGCCGCAAGAGCCTGGAAGAAGTCATGGCAAAGCTGGACTCCCTGGGCTTCAAGCTGAACACAGACGATGAGTAACTAAAATAATAAGGAGTGAAACGGGATGCCCGGTACCAGAAAGCTCGGTAGAACCAGCGACAGCCGCAACGCTATGATGCGCGCTATGGTCACCTACCTGTTAGAGAATGGCAAGATTGAGACCACTGTCACTCGCGCTAAGGACGTTCGTTCCATGGCCGAGAAGATGATCACCCTGGGTAAGGCCAGCGACCTGCACACCAAGCGTCAGGTCTACGCCTACATCACCAAGGAAGATGTTGCAAAGAAGCTGTTTGATGAGATCAGCCCCAAGTACGCTGACCGCAACGGCGGCTACACCCGCATCATCAAGATCGGCGCTCGCCGCGGCGACGCTGCTGAGATGGCAGTTCTGGAGCTCGTCTGATCGACTCTGACTGTTCAAACAGTGTAACAAAGGCTCTTTCCCTTCGGGGAAAGGGCCTTTTTTGCATCGTGTGGGCCGGGCAGCGGGGTGTTCCCAAAGCAAGTGTCCGCCGGGGTGGGACCCTGCTGCCGGCAGGCAGTAGGGCGGGCGATGGAATGGCCCGTTTCACTTGCGTGGGAATGACGCGCTGCCCGGTTGGGCGTTAGCAGCTGGGGCTTGTGATGGCGGGGCAAGAATGCTATAATTATACTGTATTTCTGCACGACTTTGCGAATTTTCCACAGAAGGGAGGGACGGCGGTTGAAAAGACGACGGTTTCTGGTGCTGAGTGCAGGCTGCATGATGAGCCTGCTCTCGGCGTGCGGCCTTCCGATGTCGGAAAATGTGCAGGTGGAGGAGCTGCTGCGTGCCCCGCGCCTTCCGGGTGACTACGGTGCGCTGCAAAATGCCCTGAACGAATGGCTGGGGGAGAGCGCCCAGCTGAAATACCCGATGCAGGGAGAGCTGCTCTCGCCGTTCCTTTTGCAGGATCTGGATGGTGACGGCCAGCAGGATGCCGCTGTTCTCTACACCACGGCCCAGAGTTCCAACGTCTGCATTGCATTTTTGCAGAAGGATGCTGCAGGCGTGTGGCAGGTCCGCCAGAGCATCGAGGGTTTGGCGGATACAGTGGACAATGTCCGGCTGGCACAGCTGCAGGATGGTGCCGCCACCCAGCTGGTGGTGGGGTACCTCGCCGCGCAGGGCGACAGCTATCTGGCGGTGTACTCCTACGAGAACGGCACGGTCAATGCCATTCTGGAACAGTCCTATGAGCAGTATCTGGTGGAGGATATCACCGGCGGCGGCAACGAGGATCTGATCCTGATGTCCACGCTGGAGGACGGCGGGGTGCAGATCGAGCTGCTGACCGTTGACCGGGACGGGATGTTCCAGCAGGTGGCTGTCATGGGCCTTTCGGCAGATAAGTTCTCGGGCTGCGCCGCTGTGGCGGCGGGCCTGGGAGCGGACGGAAAGCGCTATCTGGTGCTGGACGGCTGGACCGGCCTTTCGGGCAACAATCTGGCCACGGTGCTGCTCTATTTTGATGAGGAAAGCCAGCAGATGCTGCCCGCCGAGCAGATCAGCACCAGTGAGCTGTACAATGCGTCCCTGCGCAATGTCTCCACGCTGGTCAGCCGGGATCTGGACGGCGACGGCATCGTGGAGATCCCCACCCAGCCTGACGAAGCAGGCCTGCTGAACCTGAGCCAGAGCCGACGAATGGATTTTATCGTCTGGATGGACTACACCAGCCCGGAGCCGGAAAAGAGCTTCGGCCTGTTGGACGAGGAGAGCAGCTGCTACATTGAGCTGCCCGCCGAGTGGGAGGGCAACCTGAAGCTGACCGACAGCGAGGAATTTGACGGCGCAGTGGAGCTGCGCACGGTGGACGAGGATCAGCTGGTGCTGACGGTACGGCTGGCAAGCACCTCGGCCAACTCCACCGGCTGGACCCGGCTGGGCGTGGTAGCGTCCCGTCAGGTGCAGGCCAAAATTGGCCCGGACGTTTTGCTTGCCGACACGAACTACCGCCTTTCCAAGGCGTTGTATCTGCTGAATTAAGGAATGGAGGATGCTGCATGGTACGAGTGCTTGTTGTAGAAGATGAAGCCAATATCCGCGATATGATCGCCCTGAACCTGCGCCATGCAGGGATGGAGGTGGTGGAGGCCGAAAGCGCCGAAGCCGCCCTGCCGCTGCTGGCACAGAAGCCCGGCTGTGATGCCGCCATTCTGGACGTGATGCTGCCGGGCATGAACGGGTTCTCGCTGTGCGAGACCATCCGCCGCACCGACCAGCAGATCGGCATCATCATCCTCAGCGCCAAGGGGCAGGAGCAGGATAAAAATCCGCGGTTTGTCCATCGGCGCAGACGATTACATGACCAAGCCTTTCAGCGTCAGCGAGCTGCTGGCGCGGGTGGAGGCGCTGTGCCGCCGGGTG